>Ga0172380_10001056_pt1 | contig 49077 bp, 47 predicted proteins | sample Leawe162metaG_FD_119747 | JGI IMG/M metagenome (GOLD analysis project Ga0172380, IMG submission 119747) | Leachate microbial communities from a municipal landfill in Southern Ontario, Canada - Leachate well 162 metaG | ecosystem: Engineered > Solid waste > Landfill > Unclassified | place... | reverse complement strand
GGGGGGGTTATTGTTATTTCGCGTTTAATTGAAGGTGAGTTTCCCGATTATAAACAGGTGATCCCTCCGGCTTGCGAGAACAAGGTGCGTCTGGGCAGGGAAGAATTTTTGTTAGCGGTAAGAAGGGCGGCGTTGTTGTCTACACCGGATTATCAGGCGGTAAAAATGGAGGTTTTTAAAAATAAACTGGTGGTTTCTAAGTCTACGCCGGATGTGGGTGAGTCGCGGGAAGAATTAGCTGTGGTTTATACAGGAAAAGAACTGGCTATAGGTTTTAACCCTGGGTATTTAATGGATGTTTTAAAAAATCTCCACGCGGATGCCGTAGAGCTGGAGTTAACCGATAGCGAGAAGCCTGGGGTTATCCGGATTAGCGGTTATGTTTATATTGTTTTGCCTATGCGCTTAAGTTAGGCATGGAGAAGATTAAGGATACGCTGCAAAGCGTAATGCAGGATTTAGTCAGGAAGAAGGGTGGGGTCCTCGGCGAGGATCCGGAGAGCTGGCTGAGAAAGGTCTTGACAAAAAGGGAATTGGGGCATATAAAGCTTCAATATTTTAGAAAAGGCATTTTAGGTATTCTGGTAGATTCATCAGTTTGGTTATACAGTCTTAATTTAAAAAAAGAAGACCTGTTGCGTAAGTTAAAAAAATGCTCAGGCCAAATCCGGGAAATCCGTTTGACTATCGGAGAGATAAGGTGAAGAAGGGAAAAGCAAGGGTGAAAAAAGAAGTAGCGGAAGAATTGTCAGCTAAGGCGGCAGATAAGCCCAAAACTTATGATGCTACCAGTATCCAGGTCTTAGAGGGGATAGAAGCAGTCAGGCGCAGGCCGGCAATGTATATCGGAGATACGTCGGTACGCGGGCTGCACCATCTGGTTTATGAAGTGGTGGATAACAGTGTGGACGAGGCCCTGGGTGGTTTTTGCGATTCCATTCTTACGGTAATTCATAATGATAACAGCGTTACGGTTACGGATAACGGCCGCGGTATTCCGGTAGATATGCATAAGACCGAGAAAAAACCCGCAGTCGAAGTCGCCCTGACTACTCTGCATGCCGGCGGTAAGTTTGACCACCGTTCCTATAAGGTATCCGGAGGTTTACATGGTGTGGGGGTCAGTTGCGTCAATGCCTTATCTGATTGGTTGGAGGTAGAAGTAAAAAGGGACGGTAAAATTTACCATCAGCGTTATGAGCGCGGCAAGACCGTTTCTAAATTAACCGTAATCGGTAAGAGTACCAACACCGGCACCAAGATCACCTTTAAGCCAGATAAAAGCATCTTTACTAAAACCGAATATTCCTATGATATATTGTCCCAACGTTTGAGGGAACTGGCATTTTTAAATAAAGGCTTAAAAATAAAACTAGAAGATGAACGCACGGACAAGGAAGCGGTATTTGAATTTGCCGGCGGCATTGTTTCCTTTGTCGAATATCTCAATAAAAATAAAAATCCGCTGCATAATAAAGTAGTTTATTTCGAAAAACTGCAGGACGGTATTAATCTGGAGGTAGCCCTGCAGTATAACGACGGTTATGCCGAGACCCTATTTTCCTTCGCCAACAATATTAATACTATCGAGGGAGGCACGCACCTTTCGGGTTTTAAATCCGCGCTTACCCGCGCAATCAACCAGTACGCCAAGGCTAAAAATTTAATCAAGGATGAAATCGGGATTACCGGCGAAGATGTGCGTGAAGGCTTAACCGCGGTAGTCAGCGTTAAGGTTCCCAGTCCCCAATTCGAAGGACAGACTAAGACCAAATTAGGGAATTCCGAAGTAGAGGGTTTGGTAGCTTCGACCAGCCTGGATGCCCTAAGCGCTTATTTTGAAGAGAATCCTTCCGTCGCCAATAAAATTATCGATAAGGTTATTGTTGCCTCGCGCGCCCGGGAAGCTGCGCGTAAGGCCAGGGAATTAACCCGCAGAAAAGGCGCGCTGGAAGGGGCGGGCTTACCCGGCAAGTTAGCAGACTGCTCAGAGCGCGATGCAGCGCTCTGCGAATTATATATTGTAGAAGGAGATTCTGCCGGCGGTTCAGCTAAGCAAGGCCGCGACAGGAGATTCCAGGCGATCCTTCCGATTAAGGGAAAAATCCTGAATGTGGAAAAATCCCGGTTGGATAAAATTTTATCCAACGAAGAGATTCGCACCATCATTACCGCGTTAGGTACTGGTATCGGCGAGGAGTTTGACCTGACCAAGTTAAGATATCATAAATTAATGCTTATGGCAGATGCGGATATTGACGGTTCGCATATCCGTACCTTACTTTTGACTTTACTCTACCGTCAAATGCCCAAGCTGGTAGAGGAGGGGCATGTTTATATTACCCAGCCCCCGCTTTATAAAATTAAAAGAGGGCAGCGCGAAGAGTATATTCAAACCGAGCAACAGATGGATGAACTACTTTTAGACTTAGGCCGGGAAGGCCATAAATTATTAAGGGTGAAGGATAAGCAAGCTTTTACCGACAACCAGTTTAAGGAGTTATTAAAATTATTGGTGGAATTAGATAAACTTGGCCGGTATTTAGAGAAAAAGGGAGTAAGTTTTACAGAATATCTCAGTTTTAGGCATCCAAAGACCAAAAAAATGCCAGTTTATAGGGTGAAAGTGGATGGAAAGGACCATTTTCTCTACACCGATAAAGAACTCGCCTCCCTTACCGAGAAAGAAGGTAAAGGATTAGAACAGGATGTATTGCAACTCTTTGAATCCCAGGAAATTGAGGAAGTAGTAGCCAAGATTGAAAAACTCGGCCTGGAAATCGAAAGCTATTTTGGCAGCGTTATCATTCCTAAGGGCGGCGCGGTTAAGGAAACAGAGAAAAAGCTAAAGGCAGTTTACCGTATTACTAATGAAGGAGATACTAAAGAGATTTTTAGTTTAAGAGAGCTGCTGGCTTATATTAAGGAAGTGGCTGCCCGGGGAATGCATATCCAAAGGTATAAAGGCTTAGGCGAAATGAATCCCCAGCAGCTTTGGGATACTACTATGGATCCGGGAAAAAGAACTATTTTACAGGTGAAGTTGGAGGATGCGGTTGAGGCGGATAAGATGTTTACGGTTTTAATGGGCGACCAGGTTGAACCGCGCCGTCAGTTTATCGAAGATTACGCCCATCAAGTAAAGAATTTGGATATTTAATATGTATGCACGCAACGAAAAAATAATTCCGGTTTATATTGAAGACGAGGTTAAGGATTCCTATTTGAATTACGCAATGAGCGTTATCATCGGCCGCGCCCTGCCGGATGTACGCGACGGCTTAAAGCCGGTGCATCGCAGGATTCTTTATGCAATGCAGGAGCTTAATCTTGAACACTCTAAGTCTTATAAAAAATGCGCGCGTATCGTCGGTGAAACCATGGGTAAGTATCATCCGCATGGCGATGCGGCTATTTATGATACTTTAGTGCGCATGGCCCAAGATTTTTCTTTACGTTACCCCTTGGTAGACGGGCAGGGTAACTTTGGTTCGGTTGACGGAGACGCAGCCGCGGCTATGCGTTATACCGAGGCGCGCCTGGCTGCGGTTTCCGAAGAGATGCTTGGTGATATTGAAAAAGAAACCGTTAACTTTGGCCCGAACTTCGATTCTTCTTTAAAAGAACCGTTACTTTTACCGGCGAGCCTGCCGAACCTGTTGGTGAACGGCTCAAGCGGTATTGCCGTGGGTATGGCGACTAATATACCGCCGCATAATTTAACGGAAGTTTGTGACGCCATTATTTATTTGATTGACCATCCTGAGGCAGAGATTAAGGATCTGATGCGCTATGTCAAGGGGCCGGATTTTCCTACCGGAGCCTTAATCTGCGGCAAGACGGGGATTAAAGATGCGTATACTACCGGGAGAGGAAGGCTGTTGATACGTTCCCGGGCGACCGTAGAACATCAAAAGAACGGCAAGGATTTAATTGTTATTACTGAAATCCCTTATCAGGTGCAGAAATCCGGGCTTATTGAAGCTATCGCAGCCTTAGTTGATGATAAAAAAATTGAAGGAATATCGGATATCCGTGATGAATCGGATAAGGATGGTATGCGCATTGTGGTTGAGCTTAAGCGCGATACCGAATCCCAGATTGTTTTGAATCAACTTTTTAAACATACCCAGCTGGAAACTACGTTTGGCATTATTATGCTGGCCCTAGTGGATAGCCGGCCCAGGGTATTAAATTTACGCCAGGCATTAGATTGTTACATTGAACATCGTAAGATTGTTATCCGCCGGCGCACCCAGTTTGAGTTAGACAAGGCTTTGAGACGTGCGCATATTCTAGAAGGCTTAAAGATAGCGCTTAAGTTTATTGACCGCATTATTAAAGTAATTAAAACCTCTAAATCCGTGGAAGCGGCAAAAGTAAACTTAATGAAGGAGTTTGAGCTTTCGGAGTTGCAGTCGCAGGCAATTCTGGAAATGCAGTTGCAGCGCTTAACCGCTTTAGAGCGGGATAAGATTGACGCGGAGTATGCTGAGCTTTTAAAGAAAATTGAAATCTGCCGGGCGATTTTAGGTTCGGAGAAAAAAGTCGAAGGTATTATTAAGGAAGAACTGGAGAATTTAAAGAAAAAATATGGTGACGAGAGGCGCACAGATATAGTGGGTGAAGCAGAGGAGCTGGAAGTTGAGGATTTAATTGCCGAAGAGGACGTGGTGGTGACCATTAGCCATGGCGGCTACATTAAGCGGCTCCCCGTTGGTTCGTACCGCAAGCAAAAACGTGGCGGCCAAGGCTCAACCGGAGCGGATTTAAAGGACGAAGATTTTATTGAACATCTCTTTGTCGCTTCGACCAAAGATTATCTCTTAATTTTTACAGGTAAAGGCCAGGTGCATTGGCTTAAGGTTTACGAAATCCCCCAGGCTAGCCGTACATCCAAAGGGAAAGCGATAATTAATTTAGTGCAGATGGAGCAGGACGCTAAAGTGAGCTCGACTATACCGGTTAAAGAATTTGTTCCGGATAAATATTTAGTTATGGTAACCCGGCTTGGTCAGATCAAGAAAACAAGATTGGACGCTTACGGTAATCCGCGTAAAGCAGGTATTATTGGAATAACTTTAGATAAAGGCGATGAATTAATCGGCGTAGAGATGACCGATGGTAAACAGGAGCTGCTTATTGGTACGCGTCAAGGTAAAGCCATAAGATTTGAAGAGGAAAAGGTGCGCGATATGGGTAGGGGGGCAAAGGGAGTACGCGCGATTTCTTTAGCTAAAAAAGACGAAGTTATTGATATGGTTGTGCCTAGAAAAGATTCGACCATTCTTACCGTAACCGAATTAGGTTTTGCCAAGCGCACTACTATTGAAGAGTACCGCCTGACTTCCCGCGGGGGCAAAGGCGTGATTAATATAAAAGTTACCGAAAGAAACGGCCAAGCAGTCAATCTTAAAACCGTTAATGATAGCGACGAATTAATGGTTATTACTCAAAACGGTATATTTCTGCGCTGCGCGATAAAAGATATCCGGGAGACCGGTAGATCTGCCCAAGGCGTGCGTCTGATAAAATTACAAGACAAGGACCGGGTTTCCTGCGTAGCTCCGGTCATTGCTGAAGAGGAAGAATAAACTTACGACCCCGTCGTCTAGCCTGGTCCAGGACAAGAGCTTTTCAAGCTCTCGACACGGGTTCAAATCCCGTCGGGGTCATTGAATAATTATGTGCGGAATAGTCGGATATATCGGAGATAGAGAAGCGCAGCCTATCTTGTTAACCGGACTAAAGCGCCTGGAATACCGCGGTTATGACTCAAGCGGCATAGCCGTAATCTCGCCTAAAAAGAATAGTATATCTGTAAGAAAATCTCCGGGGAAAATAAATGCGTTGGAAAGGCTACTTAAGAATAAGCCGCTCTCTGGTTTTGTCGGCATAGCGCATACCCGTTGGGCAACGCATGGCGCTCCGACGCGAACCAACGCCCACCCCCATGCAGATTGTAAAGGCGAAATTGCCCTGGTGCATAACGGGATCATCGAGAATTTCGAACCCCTTAAGGCCCAGTTGATTAAAGAAGGGCATACTTTCCGCAGCCAGACCGATACTGAAGTGATCGTGCATTTAATAGAAAAATTTTATAAGAATATCCCGCTTGAAAAAGCAGTATGCTCTGCGCTGAAGATGTTAGTCGGCTCTTTTGCTATTGGGGTCATCTCTTCCCGGGAGCCTGCTAAATTGGTCGGGGCCCGTTCAGGAAGCCCTTTGATTTTAGGGTTAGGCAAGAATGAGAATTTTATCGCTTCGGATGCCCCGGCAGTCTTAGAATCAACCAAAGACATAGTTTTTTTAGATGAAAATGAAGTAGCGATTTTGACGAAGAATAATTTCAGAGTGACGGATCTTAATGGCAAGTCAATCCTTAAAAAATCCGTGCGCATCAATTGGGATATTGCCAAGGTGCAAAAGAGCGGCTTCGCGCATTTTATGCTCAAGGAAATAAACGAACAGCCGCAAATTTTAGAAAATTTAATGCATTCCAGGGTAGACCGGAAGACCAATAGGATAACTTTTGAAGAGCAGGATATCCCCGAGGGTAAACTAAAAAATATCAAGAATATTTTTATTGTTGCCTGCGGGACAGCCTATCACGCTGGGTTGGCGGGCAAATATATTTTAGAATCCGTCTGCGCAATTCCGGCGCAAATAGATGTTTCCAGCGAATTCAGATACCGTGACCTTTTAATCGGACCGGATACCTTGGTTATGGCTATCAGCCAGTCAGGCGAGACGGCGGATACCCTGGCCGGAGTAAGAGAAGCGAAGAAGCGCGGCTCAAGCGTGATTTCTATTTGCAATGTTCTGGGTTCGACCCTAACCCGCGAATCCGACGGTATCATTTATACGCATGCCGGCCCTGAAATCGGGGTCGCTTCTACCAAGGCCTATACTGCCCAGCTACTCGCCCTTTATTTATTTGCTTTTTATCTTGCCAGAATAAGAAATATTCTGCCGCCGGCTAAGATCCGCAAGTATCTGTTGGATCTACGCAGGATCCCTAAGCAGCAGGAATTGATCCTCAAGGAGCAAAATAATATTGCGCGCCTTAGCCGTAAACATTCACACCTTGGTTCATTTTTATATTTGGGCAGGGGTATCAATTATCCTTCGGCCCTGGAAGGAGCGCTTAAGCTTAAAGAGGTTTCCTATATTCCCGCGGAAGGTTATGCTGCGGGAGAGATGAAACACGGGCCGATCGCCTTAATTGACGAGTACCGCGCCGTAGTTTGTATCGCCCCCACCTCCAAAGTTTACGAGAAGATGGTTTCCAATATCCAGGAGATTCGCTCCCGGCACGGCAAAATTATCGCTATTGCCAGCTGCGGCGACCAAGAAGTTAGCGAGTTAACCCGGGAAGTCATTTATATCCCTCAGGTAGATGAGTTGTTTTCTCCTCTCTTAGTAGCGCTGCCTTTACAGCTAATCGCCTATCATATCGCTACCAAGCGCGGCTGCGATGTAGACCAGCCGCGTAATTTAGCCAAGTCCGTAACGGTTGAATAATGCTTTATATCGTTGCTACGCCAATAGGGAATTTAAAAGATATCACCTTGCGCGCGATGGAAGTATTAAGAAGTGTGGATTTGATTGCCTGCGAAGACACGCGGCATACGAAAATACTCCTCAACCATTACGCTATCCATAAACCTACTACCAGTTTCTACCAGCATAACCGGTTTACCAAGGCAGAATACCTGCTTGGCTTTTTAAAAGAGGGCAAGGATATCGCGCTTGTCTCTGATGCCGGCACACCCGGTATACTGGATCCCGGGTATAACCTGATTAATTTAGCCATAAGAAATAATATTGCCATGACGTTTATCCCCGGGCCAAGCGCGTTAATTAACGCGTTGGTGCTTTCCGGAAAGCCGGCGCATGAGTTTTATTTTGCCGGGTTCCTGCCACCTAAAAGAAAAGCCCGGCAGAATAAACTACAGGAACTATTCAGGCTCAAATGTACGGTTATCTGCTATGAATCCAGCCATAGGATTTTAGCTTCCCTAGAGGATATGGAAGAGATTTTTGGCGCAAAGGAAATTGCGGTTGCCCGGGAATTAACCAAGAAGTTTGAAGAAGTTACCCGCGCTTCGCCCAGGGTGATTCTGGAGAAAATCCGGGTAGCCCGGCCCCGTGGCGAATTTGTTATAGCTATCTAATTTGGCCTTGACAATAGAGTTCAATATGCTATAATTAAACCAATTGAAGATAACCTTTAAGCCTAAGCCCTTGAGAGGCTGGCAAGGTGGAGAGTAAAATGCAGCGGATAAACCCAGACAATCGTTACCCTTGGCAAATCACCAAGGGTATTTTTTTTGCCGCAGTAAGCGGCACACCAAACCGTCAGATAGGTTTGGGTGGAGAGCGGCCAGCGGCATAGGTAGATTATGAGAGAAAAAGCCAGGATATTGGATAAGGACGCTATTGCCAGGGCTATCATACGCATTGCCCACGAAATAGTAGAAAGAAACAAGGGCATAGATAACCTCTGTCTGGTGGGGATCAGGAACCGCGGGGTTTATCTGGCCCAGCGCCTGGCCGATTGTATTAAAAATATCGAAGGCCAAGATGTCCTGACCGGCGCCCTGGATATCACTTTATACCGTGACGATTTAGCTTTGGCGTCCGGCCAGCCGTTGGTACGTAAGACCGAAATAGAATTTGATATTAACGCAAAGAACCTGGTTTTGGTGGATGATGTTTTGTATACCGGGCGCACAGTCAGGGCAGCCCTGGATGCCCTGGTAGATTTTGGCCGGCCTAAATCTATACAGCTGGCGGTTTTGGTTGACCGCGGCCACCGCGAACTGCCGGTAAGAGCAGATTACGCGGGCAAAAATATTCCGACCTCTAAAGATGAGACAGTAGAAGTGCGCTTAGAGGAGACAGAAGGCAGGGACGAAGTTGTGATTGTTGAAAAAGGCTAAAAATGAACTGGGCTAGGAAAGATCTTTTGGGGCTGGAAGAGTTAAGTAAGGAAGAATTAGGGTTAATCCTTGCAACTGCCGAATCATTCAAAGAAGTTTCCACCCGTGAGATTAAGAAAGTCCCGGCGTTACGCGGAAAAACCGTGGTAAATTTATTTTACGAGCCTTCTACGCGCACGCGCGTATCTTTTGAGGTAGCGGCCAAGAGGCTCTCCGCCGACGTGATTAATATCGCCACGGAAACCTCCAGCGTCAAGAAGGGCGAAACCCTGATTGATACCGGTAGGAACATTGAGGCCCTGAAGGCAGACATTATTGTTATGCGCCATAATTTTAGCGGCGCAGCAGTTATGCTTAGCCGTCACGTAGGTCTAAGCGTGGTCAACGCCGGAGACGGCTGGCACGAGCATCCTACCCAGGCGCTCCTGGATATTTTTACCCTTAAGGAAAAATTGGGCAGAGTCGAGGGTTTAAATGTAAGCATAGTCGGCGATATCGCGCATTCGCGCGTAGCCCGTTCCAATATCTGGGGGTTGACTAAATTAGGCGCTCGGGTAACCGTGTGCGCGCCTAAACTGCTTATCCCGCCGGCTATAGAAGAAATGGGCGTCAACGTAACCCAGGATATAGATGAAGCGTTAAAAAACGCGGATGCCGTGAATGTTTTAAGGATGCAGTTTGAGCGTGACGGAGAAACAGCTTTCCCTAAACAACTGGAATATTTTAAAGAGTTTGGCATTACTATGGAGAGGCTAAAGAAGGCTAAAAAGGATATTATCGTCATGCACCCCGGGCCGATCAACCGGGGGATTGAGATGTCTAGCGCCGTGGCTGATGGGGCGCATTCGGTGATATTAGAACAGGTTACTAACGGCATTGCGGTAAGAATGGCGGTATTATTTTTAGTGGCGCAGGCCAATGAAAAAATAAAGAATGGCCCGTTCGCCTCTGCTCAGGGTCATCCCGAGCGGCAGAAAGGATTCGAGGGATGAAAATACTGATTAAGTCCGGGAGGGTAATTGACCCGGCCAATAAAATTGACAGCATAATGGATATACTGGTGGAAGATAATAAGATATCCAAAATAGCCAGGAATATTAAGCTTGAGGCGGATAAAATAATTGTGGCAGAAAATAAAATGGTCCTGCCGGGGCTGGTAGACATGCACGTGCATTTAAGAGAGCCGGGGAGGGAAGATAAAGAGACTATTTGCAGCGGTACTCAAGCTGCCTTGCGCGGCGGAGTGACCAGTCTCTTGGCTATGCCGAATACTACCCCAGCGGTAGATTCCATTGGGCACCTGAAGATTTTACAAGAGGCGATTAAGAAAGGAAGTAAGGCCAATGTTTTTATCTGCGCCGCGATTACTCAGGATAGGCGCGGCGAAGAAGTAAATGACCTCGCTAGCCTGAAAAAAGAAGGAGTAGTCGCGATTTCCGACGACGGAGCTTCGGTAGACTCGGACGCAGTGATGTTAGAGGCGTTCCGGCGCTCCAAAGAAGAAAAGCTTTTGGTGATCTGTCATTCTGAGGATAAACAACTTTCCCGTCAGGGAGTAGTAAACCTGGGGTTTACTTCTACGCGCTTGGGCCTGCGCGGTATATCGGCAGAGTCAGAATACAAGAGAGTCGCGCGCGATATTACGCTGGCTAAGGAAACCGGCGCCAGTGTGCACATTGCCCATGTAAGCTGTCAGGAATCAGTGGAAATTATCAGCCGGGCTAAAAAGGGGGGAATTAAGGTTACCTGTGAAACCGCGCCGCATTATTTTACCTTTAATGAAGCAGAAGTGTTGGGGTATGATACAAATTTCAAAATGAACCCGCCGTTACGCTCAAAAGAGGATATGCTGGCTATCCGTAAGGCCCTAAGCAATGGCACCATAGACGTCATTGCTTCAGACCATGCCCCGCATACGGAAAACGAAAAAGATATTGAGTTTGAGCGCGCAGAATGCGGGGTCGTCGGTTTAGAAACAGAGTTGGCGGCAAGCATAACAGAATTAGTCAGTAATAATTTATTCAACTGGGAAGGGTTGATCCGGGCCATGTCGTTAAATCCCAGCAGGATTTTAGGCATAAGTAAAGGGACGTTAAGCGCCGGGGCGGATGCGGATATTATTGTGGTTGACCCGGAGAAGGCGTGGGTGGCGCGCAAAGAAGACTTTTTATCCAAATCCCAAAACTCGCCCTTTCTCGGCCGCTCCCTTAAGGGGTGTGTTGAATACACTCTTTGCCAAGGTAAGGTGCATAAATGGAATTCCTAGCCGATTTTCATATTCATTCTAAATACTCGCGGGCGACCAGCCGCAATATGGATATAAAGAATTTAAGCGAGTGGGCGAAATTAAAAGGGATAACCTTGATGGGTACAGGTGATTTTACGCACCACTTATGGCTGGAAGAATTAAAACATACCCTGGAAGATTGCGGAAATGGTTTATATCAACATAATGGAGTAAATTTTATCCTTACCGCCGAAGTCAGCAGCATCTATTCTAAAAAAGGCAAGACCTACCGTGTGCATAATGTGATTATTGCCCCGTCGCTTAAGAGCGTGGATAAGATCAACGACCGGCTCAGCCGCCTGGGTAATTTAGCCAGCGACGGAAGGCCGATCCTCGGGCTAGATGCCGCGGAACTGGCGCGTATCGTTTTTGATATTGACGCCGACTGCATACTTATACCGGGGCATATCTGGACTCCCTGGTTTTCCCTGTTTGGGTCTATGTCAGGATTTGATAAAATTGAGGATTGCTTTGAAGAGCAGACACCCAGGATATTCGCGCTGGAAACCGGGCTTTCCAGCGACCCGGCAATGAATTGGAGGTTAAGTGCTTTAGATAAATTTACCCTTGTCTCCAACAGCGATTCGCATTCGCCGCAGAAAATCGGCCGCGAGGCCAACGTTTTCAACTGTGACCTGGATTATCCAACTATCCGTGAAGTCCTCAAGACTAAAGATAAAAACAGATTTTTATACACCATAGAATTTTTCCCGGAAGAAGGTAAGTATCATTTTGACGGCCACCGGCTTTGCGCTACGCGCATGTCGCCTAAAGAAACCCGGGAGCATGGCGGAAAGTGCCCTAAGTGCGGTAAGCCCGTTACGGTGGGAGTAGTTAACCGCGTTGAGAAATTAGCCGACAGGCCGGAAGGTTTTAAGCCGGAAAACGCCATACCCTTTAAGAATCTTATACCTTTAGAAGAAATCATCGCCGATGCCAAGGGGGTGGGTAAGGCAAGTTTAGCCGTAGAAAGAGATTACCGCGGCTGCCTGGCTAAGTTTGGCACAGAATTTGAGATTTTACTGCGCGCGCCAAAAGAGGATTTATTTAAAGGTTTGCCTCCTAAAGTTGCGGAGGGTGTTTTAAGGGTGCGCGAAGGTAAGGTTAATATTCAGGCTGGCTATGATGGAGAATATGGGACAATCTCCATCTTTGGAAATGCAGAGCCCGGACCAAAAAGCGAGCAACAATTAAATTTATTTTAATGCGCCTGTGGCCCAACGGATAGGGCGCCAGCCTCCGGAGCTGGATGTGACAGTTCAATTCTGTCCAGGCGCAAAAAATAAGTATGTAGGGGGGAGAATGAAAAAGGTTGTAAGTGTAATTGGCGGAAGGAATTGTACGGTTGAAGTGGAGAAAATTGCCCAAGAATTAGGTAAAAAGCTTACTAAAGTGGCGGATATACTCGTTTCAGGGGGATTAAGTGGAGTAATGGAGGCGGTTTGCTCAGGTTTTCAATCTGGCGGTGGCTTAACTATGGGTATTATTCCGAGTTATAACAAGAAAGAGGCCAATAAGTTCGTAGATATTGTTATCCCCAGCGGATTAGGTTTAGCCAGAAATGTTCTGGTGGTTACAACTGCAGACGTAGTCATTGCGCTCTCCGGAAGAGCAGGGACCCTCTCTGAAATAGCCTATTGTATTCAATTTGGCATACCGGTAATAAATTTAGGTTCCTGGGATATCCCCGGCACCATAAAATTAAATTCGGTTGATGAAGCTGTAGCTAAGGTTGGAGAGTTGTTGAAAAGTGGAAAAAATTAATTTAAAAACGAGCAGGCGCATTGAACTAATGGATATAACCGCAAAGGTGCAGCAGGCGGTAGCTAAGCTCGAAGTTGATAATGGGGTATGTTTTGTATTTTGCCCGCATACCACAGCCGGCCTAACCATTAATGAGAATGCCGACCCTTCGGTCAAAAGCGATATGATCAATGCTCTGAATAAGCTTATCCCGCCGGATCCTGGGTATGCGCATAGCGAAGGAAACTCCGACAGCCATGTAAAATCTTCTTTGTTTGGCCCGGATTTAAGTATCTTTATCGAGAACGGCGCGCTTAGCCTCGGGGCCTGGCAGGCAGTATATTTTTGCGAGAGCGACGGCCCGCGCGTAAGAGAGGTATGGGTCAAGGTTCTTGGGCCTGCTTCTCCGGTAGGCAGGGTGAAATAATGCCGGAACTGCCGGAAGTCGAAACGATCAAGCGGGATTTGGAAGAAGTGATTTTAGGAAAAAAAATTACCGAGGTCTGTGTGCATAATCCTAAAATTATCCGCGAGCCAGGGTTAGCGGCTTTTAGGAAAGGCCTTGCCGGAGCGATAATTAAGAAGATATTGCGCAAAGCCAAGGTTTTAATTTTAGAATTATCCAATGGGAAATCATTAGTGGCGCATCTTAAGATGACCGGCCAGCTAATCTACCCGGGAGGCGGTAAGAATAGCCGGGTTGCCTTTCATTTATCCGACGGGAAAATCCTGGATTTCAATGACCAGAGATTGTTTGCGGAATTACGGCTCCTCGATGACTGGCGTTCTTTAAAATTTATTCAGGGCCTCGGCCCCGAACCGGCGGATGTTTCTTTGAGGCGATTTAAAGAAATGCTGGCTAAAAAGAGAACCGCGATTAAGCCTTTATTAATGGAGCAGACATTTATTTCTGGTATAGGCAATATTTATGCTGCGGAGATTTTATTTCAAGCCAAGATCCGTCCTGAACGCCGGGCAAATGAGTTAAAGGATAAAGAAAAGGAATTGCTCTTTAAGGCGATTAATGATATTTTGAATGCAGCAATCCGGCATGCCGGATCGTCCGTTGACGATTATGTGCGGGTGTCCGGTACACAAGGCGGATACGTAAAATATCACAAGGTTTATGACCGGCAAGGCAAGCCTTGTTCAGTTTGCAAAGCAACAATTAAAAAAATTAGCCAGGGAGGAAGGGGCACGTATTTTTGCCCCAGGTGCCAGAAGTAAAATATGAAGAAAAGAATAAAGATTAACGGAATTATAATGGCTTTAGTCTTTATCCTTGTTCTGGTTTTTCGGGAAACATTTTTCCGCCAGAATAATCCGGAGTGGCTGGAAACTTCTTTGAGGGCGATCGGTTTGTTTTCTTTATTTTTAGGTCAGCTTATCCGTGTTTCAGCCAGAGGCTTCAAAGCCGAGTATTCTAAGAATAGCCATGCTTTGATTGAGGGCGGGCCTTACCAGGCAGTGCGTAATCCTATGTATCTGGGGATTCTCTTGATTGGGTTTGGTGTCGTGCTTCTGCTGTTTAACTGGTGGGTAGTGTTTCTTTTTCTCTTAATTTTTTCCTCGCGTTACGTTCCGTTAATACTGAGTGAAGAAAAAAAATTGCGGGCCATGTTTCCCGGTTCTTATGAGGCATATTGCCGCAGGGTTCCGCGCATGCTGCCCCGGTTCTCTGCTTTAATCAAGGTCAGCGTCAGGGAATACCTACCGGTTAAGCCCGCTTGGTTTAAAAAAGAGATTAACTCCATAATCCCGCTTTTAATATTGATTTTATTATTTTTTCTCTGGAGAAAATGAAGAATTTTCAGTTGCAAGCAAAAATACTAGCGCAAACTAGAATAAAGGATAACTACTGGCGTTGTGAATTGAGTGCTCCCCAAATCGCTAAAAATGCCCTAGCCGGACAATTTATCAATATCCGGGTAAACGATGGCCTTGACCCCCTTCTCAGGAGGCCGCTCAGCATACACGGAGCCGGAGGATCAAAGATAAAGATCTTTTATAAAGTAGTGGGTAAGGCGACAGAAATCTTAGCGCAAAAAAAAGTTGGAGCAACCTTGGATATTCTTGGCCCCCTGGGCAGGGGCTTTACTTATTCGCAGCCCGCAGCCCGCAGCCCGCAGCCAATTTTGGTAGCCGGCGGGATGGGCGTAGCCCCGCTAATTTTTCTCGCTGAAAAATTGAGGGGAGCCAAAACCATTGTTTTAATCGGGGCCAAGACAAAAGACCAACTGCTCTGTGCCCGGGAATTTAAAAAGTCAGGTTGTGCCGTAAAAATAGCTACTGACGATGGCTCAAGCGGATTTAAAGGCAGGGTTAGCGACCTGCTTAAGAATTTGCTATCTGCCCCAGGCCCCAGGCCCCAGCCTATCTATGCTTGCGGCCCAAAACCCATGCTGAGGGCAGTTACGGATATTGCTAATGCCCGCGGCATACCGGCGCAATTATCTTTAGAAGAACATATGAGCTGTGGAATCGGGGCGTGCCTGGGTTGCGTAGTCAGGACCAAAGACGGGTTAAAACGGGTTTGTAAAGAGGGCCCGGTATTTTTAGCCAAGGATTTAACCTGGTAAAAATGCAGACAAAATTTTCAGTGGAGATAGGAAAATTAAAATTAAATAATCCGGTGCTGGCAGCCTCCGGGACCTTTGGCTATGCCGAAGAATTTAAGGATTTTATGGATTTAAGGAAGCTTGGCGCGATTGTCACTAAAACTCTGACTTTAAAACCGCGCCAGGGAAATCCGGCTCCGCGTACCTGCGAAACTCCGGCCGGGCTGCTTAATTCTATCGGCCTGGAGAATCCGGGTTTAGAAATTTTTATCCGGGATAAACTTCCTTTCTTAAAGAAAATAGGAATTCCTATTATTATGAGTATTGCTTCCGAAGAAGAATCATCAGAATTTTTGGAATTAGTCAGCCGGATAAATATGATCAAAGAAGTGGCGGCAGTGGAATTGAACATCTCCTGTCCGAATGTCCGGGGGAGAAGCAACCTGATTTCCCAGGATGCCGAAGCTACCTATAAAATTGTTCAGGAAGTGCGTAAGATTACGGGTAAGGTCCTTATCACAAAATTATCTCCTAACGTTACTTCTATCGGCGTTATTGCGGAGGCTGCTGAAAAGGCGGGGAGCGATGCAGTTGCTCTGATTAATACCTTAGGAGGGATGAGTATAGATGTTGAGCAAAGAAAGCCTAAGGTTGCCGCGGGGATTGCGGGTTTAAGCGGTCCGGCCATCAGGCCGGTGGCCATAAGAATGGTCTGGGAGGTTTTTAATAGAGTTAAGATACCAATTATCGGAATGGGTGGTATAATGGATGTCTCCAGCGCCCTGGAATTTATTATTGCCGGCGCGACCGCGGTAAGTATCGGGACAGCAAATTTTATCAATCCTAAAATAAGCGCAGAAATAGTATCCGGGTTAAAAGAATATTTGACCAGGAATAAAATAGCGGATATCCAAGATCTTACCGGGAGTTTAAAAATATGCAGTCAAAGATAATTTTAGCCTTAGATCTGGGTAGTCTGGATGAGGCGAAATATTTTATCCATAAGCTCTATCCTAAGGTAAAAATATTTAAGGTAGGCCTGCAGCTTTATACTGCCGCAGGCCCGAAAATAATCCAAACAATTCATCAAAAAGGGGGCGAGGTTTTTTTAGACTTAAAATTTTTCGATATCCCCAATACTGTTGCTCAGGCAATCCGGGAGGCAGTGCGCCAAAGGATAAAAATGCTCACCTTGCACATCTTAGGCGGTGAGGCAATGCTGAAGGCCGCGGTAAAAGCAGCTAAAAGTGAATCCGAAAGGCGTAAGGTAAAAAAACCGTTATTGCTCGGGGTGACAATTTTAACCAGCCAAAAGACCCATCCGAACCAGGTGCTTAAGCTGGCAAAAATAGGAATTAACTCCGGATTAGACGGGGTAGTTTGTTCAGCCCGGGAAGCCCGGGCCTTAAGAAGCAAAATCAAAAGAAAATTTTTAATAGTTACTCCGGGAATCAGACCTAAGGGAGTAAAAAAGAACGACCAAAAGAGGACGGCTACGGTTAAGGAAGCTGTCCAGGCAGGAAGCAATTTTTTGGTTGTTGGCCGGCCGATATTAGAAGCAAATGACCCGCTTAAAGCGTTACAATTATTAGAATAGTAGGGAGGATGTAAATATGTTCAAGAAATTAGCAGCGCTTCTTTTTCTTATTGTATTATTGGTTAATGTCTGTGGTTGCGTTGCTTTGATAGCCGGAGGCGCTGCCGGTGGGGCCGGAACAGCAGTCTGGCTTTCGGGAAAATTAACGCAATATATAAACGCTTCGCTGGAACAGGCAATTCAAGCCGCCAAAGATTCTCTTTCCCCGTCCAGCCTGAGAATAGTGATGAAAGAAACTGCTCCCGGCCAGGCCGTGGCGCAAATCCGGAGCAGGGATGTCGGCGGAGAAAAAGTTTACATAGATATTCATAAGATTACCGAAACGAGGTCGCGCATTGAAGTGCGGGTCGGTACAATCATAAGCAACAAGGCAGCCGCGGATAGAATTTTAAAAGGTATTACCGGGCGGCTGTAGTTTTCCTTTCTTGCGCAACCTAGGCATTTAAGTTAAAATAGACAAAGGAATCTGATCTAAACGGGCGATTAGCTCAGTTGGTTAGAGCGTCTGATTTACATTCAGAAGGTCAGGGGTTCAAGTCCTCTATCGCCCACCATGAATGCCATGTAAGAAGCGGGTGTTTTTTTTGAACACCCGCTTCTTATTTTTATAATATCGCAGGTTATGCTAAAAAATTTATTTTACTCGGCCTGCTTTAAATATACGGCTTGTCGGCTTATTTTGGAGGTAGTATAATATAAAAATGGGCCCTGGCAATAAGGTTAATCTACTCTATGTAGTTACGAAGCTGGAATTAGGTGGCGCGCAAAAGCAGCTATTAAGCCTTATCCGGGGGGTAAATAAAGAAAGATTTAATTTATTTCTTTTTACAGGGCTTGAGGGCTTACTGGTTGAAGATGCCCTGGCTATTCCTCAGCTGAAACTGCAACGTTGCCGCTTTCTTAAAAGGCCCATCCGTCCAGGGCAAGACTTTTTGGCGTTAATTAATCTGTATTCATTTATCAGGAAAAATAATATAGGGATAGTCCATACCCACAGTTCAAAGGCGGGGTTTTTAGGCAGGCTGGCGGCTAAACTGGCCGGGGTAAAGGTGATTATCCATACTGTGCACGGCTGGAGCTTTCATAAGTATCAGCCGTTTTTTTTACGCAGGCTATTTATTTTATTGGAGAGGCTTACCGCTTTATTTACAGATAAATTAGTCGTTGTGTCTTCTTTTGACCGGGCGAAAGGATTAGAGAATCGTATAGGAACCCAGTTTAAGTATTCTCTTATACCTTACGGCATTGATTACGCCGAATTTGACATTCAGGATCCATCCGTGCGCCGCGAGTTAGGGTTAAATAAACGGGATTTAGCCGTCGGGATGGTCGCTTGCTTTAAGCCGCAAAAATGCCCCCAGGATTTTATAAGGTTAGCCGGTTTGGTCAACCGATATATGCCCGGAGTAAAATTCATCTTAGTCGGCGACGGTATTTTACGTAAGAGAATAGAGCGGCTGATTGCCGGCTCGCATTTAGAAGAGAGGATAATTTTAACCGGCTGGCGCAGGGATATCCAGAGAATATTATCAGCTTTAGATGTTTTTGTCCTGACGTCTTTATGGGAAGGATTGCCTGTTACGGTATTAGAAGCAATGGCGGCGGCCAAAGTAGTGATAGCTACGGATACGGGAGGCGTAAGAGAGGTAGTGGATAACAGGAAAACAGGTTTTTTGATTCAGCCTCATGATGTGGAAGGGCTGGCTAAAAAACTGGTCAGCCTATTAATGGAAAATGAACTTAGAATTAAAATTGGCCGCTCTGCCCAGGAGTATCTAAAATATAACTTTAAAACTAACGATATGATAGGCAATACGGAAGCCCTTTACGCTAGCTTAATGCATCGGGCTAGCGAATGAATAGGCCCGCGGTTATATTATTTTTACGAATTTAACATTTAATGGTATAATAAATTAACCGATAATCCTAATCAATATTGAAGATGCTTATTAACTGCCTTGCCATATTTTTAGTCAGTTTTTTAACCGGTATTTTAGCCGTTATCCTGTTTAAAAAACTGGCCTTAAAATCCACTTTTCTTATTGGTAAAGGGATACCCCTAGTAGGCGGAATAAGTCTGGCCCTGGCTTTTGTTTGCGGGGTCTTGGCCAGTTGGTTTATCTTCAGGTTACCCCTGAGACAAATAATAGGCATATTATTTTCTTCAATTACCATGCTGGGCTTTGGCTTATTTGACGACCGCCGGGAACTATCCATAACGACTAAATTCTTGGTTCAAATCATTGCTGCTTCAGTGCTTATTTTTTCCGGGGTTAGGACGCAGATTGTCTATATAGGCGATTTAGCCAATATTGCCGTAACCTTGATCTGGGTTATCGGGATTACCAATGCTTTTAACCACCTGGATATAATGGATGGTTTGGCTGGCGGGGTAGCGGTTATCGCCAGCGCGGCATTTTTAACAACCGCATTTTTTAATCAAGATATTCAATCCCTGATTCTGGCCTTAGCTCTGTTGGCAGCGATTTTAAGTTTCTTAGCCTACAACCTGCCTCCGGCTAAGGTTTATATGGGTAATTCCGGAAGCCATTTCTTAGGTTTTGTTTTATCCGCCGTAGCCCTCCTAATAAATTATGCGCCTATGGAGAGAAAAATCGCGCTGTTTTCCCCCTTGTTAATTTTAGGCCTGCCTATATTTGATACCGTTTTTCTCAGCATAGCGCGCTTAAAAAAGCATATTCTGCCTTTTAAAAAGAGCGATGACCATTTAGTACTGCTCTTGTTAAAATCAGGGTATTCCCGGAAGCAGGCTTTAGCGGGTATGTTTTTGTTAACTTTGATCTTTTCTGTCTCAGGAGTAGCCTTAACCAGAATTCCTAATTATGAGGGGATAATTCTTGTGGTAGTTATTATGTTGATGAGCGTAGCCCTAATCGTTAAAATGGGTAAATTCAGGGTTAACAGATAAGGAATGCTTACCGCCGGACTGGCGGTTTGATAATAAGCCTAATATTGCCCACCAAATTAAGCTTACCTCGGGAAGAAAGAAGCTAAAGTCAATTAAGTTATGGATTAAGAAAACGCAAACCGAGCAGATTAATGCGGCAGCCTTTCTTCTGTCGGGTGATTCTTTCAGGGTTTTGAGGCCAAATCGCAGGATCAGTATAACCAGCCAAATAAATGCAGCTATCCCCAGTATCCCCGTTTCGGCCCATATCTGCAGGTAAGAGTTATGGCTATAACGGGAAAGGGCAAGATTAAAATTACCCAGGCCCACGCCGCTTAAGGGCCGAGTGTTAATTATGGCCAGGGTATCTTGCCAGTAATTTAAGCGCATGGTTGTGGAGAATAACGGTTGGAGGTGTTGTTTCTGGACCTGTCCCCTTATCGCGAAGACCAGAATAACGGTTATCAACAATCCAAAGAAGATAAGAATATCCCTTTTTTTAAATCGATTTCGCAGGTAAAAATATAATATTAAGGCCAGAGAGAGGCTTAAAAGAGCTCCGATGGATTTAGTCAGCAGGAGGGCAAAAAATAACGGCAGAGCAAGGAAGGCCTTGTGCTTATAAATGAAGGTAAGAGGGATGAGCATAGCCAGATATCCGCCCAGGGTATTGGGGGTAACAAAGGGGAAGAAGGCCCGCCCTTGCCGGACATAATCCAGGACGAAAGGATTAGTTATCCCTTCTTTTATTACATAACTGTTTAAATAGCGGAACCCGAAGAAATATTGATGCATCGCCAAGAAGCTAATCAAAATTCCAGCAATCATTATACTCAAGATGACCCGGCTTTGATCCTGGTCAGGCAAAGATCCGCAAATAAGCAGGATTAAAATACCGCCTATATATTTGTATAACTCTTGTGCCCCGGCAGTATTATTATAACGGAATATTAAGGAAAGGAATAATGCCAGGCATAATAAGGTTATGGGTGAGGTTAACTTGTTTGCTTTTAAAGATACGCCTTGAGTTATAATCCAGATAGCCGCAAAGATAAGCAACAGGCCAGAGTGGATGAAATTGGCGTAAGGCAAGGCCAGGGAGGAGATAAACGGCCGCAGAAAGATTAGGATGAGCAGGATTATTGTCATATATGGATTCTTATTTTATTCCAGGAAGTATGCCTAGTCAAATAGAATATCGTGAAAATCCTTTACAGGCTTTCAGAAATCTGGTATCATAAATTTCCACTTTTATGATGGACAACATATTCCGGTAGCGTAATGTGTGATGGTTGGGGCCCGTGGTGCAGCCTGGTTCAGCACGTCAGATTGTCGATCTGAAGATCGCGAGTTCAAATCTCGTCGGGCCCGCCAACAAAAGACTCCGTAGAGTGTTTTACGGAGTTTTAGTTTTCTTACCCGCGTTTTGGTGGTATAATTATACTAGGAGGAAAAATGGCTACCATTGAGGATTTCAGGAAAATAGAATTGAAAGTCGCTCAAATTAAAGAGGTTAGTGAGCATCCCAACGCGGATAAGCTGTTGATTTTAACCCTGGATCTTGGGGAGAAGCTCAAACAAGTGGTTGCCGGAATAAAGGGTTCATACACAAGAGAAGCGCTTTTGGGCAAGTATGTGGTGGTAGCGGATAACCTGGAGCCGGCAGTCCTGCGGGGAGTTGAAAGCCAGGGTATGGTTTTGGCTGGTTCCGACGAATCCGGCATAGTTATTATAAGCCCGGAGAGGCCGCTAAAATTAGGGAGTGTAGTTAAGTGATTAAGCAATTTGTCCCCGAAGAGTCCTGTCTTAAATGCCAGGGCTGCTGCAGGTTTAAAGAGATGGATTCAGCCTGGGTGCCCTGCTTATTAGAAGAGGAAGCACAGGATTTAATTGGAAAGGATATCCCGCCGGCTTATATCAATATGCAAAGAAAAATCCGGCCGGTTCCCAATCCCCGCGGTGAAGGTTTCATCTGTGCCTTCTTTGAAAGCCGGGACAATAAATGCAGGATTTATAATATGCGGCCTTTTGAGTGCCAACTCTATCCGTTCCTGATTAATCTGCGGCATCAAAAAGTCATCCTCACCATAGATTTGAATTGCCCGTATGTCAACGGGAAGATAAATACCAGAGAGTTTAAGGAGTATGCCGAATATTTGGCCGCTTATCTTAATTCTTCTGAGCAGCTGGAGATCCTAAAGGATAATCCCCAGATTATCCAGGCCTATGAAGACGTACTGGATGTAGTGGAATTGCGGTTTCCCGATGCGCCTAAATAAACTTCAACTTGGCGACAAGAAAATTTTCGACCGGTATTTAAATTTCAACAAACATGAATTATCCGTTTATGCCTTCCCGAATATTTATATCTGGAGAAAAACCTTTGCTATCCGCTGGACGGTTATAGAGAAAAACCTGTGCGTAATTTTTCAGGATAAGATCGGGGCGTTTGCATATCTTGCACCGCTAGGCCAAGAGAGGCGCCCGGATGCCGTAGCAGAGGTTTTTTATATCCTGGACGAGCTGAATAAGGATCCGGAATTTTCCCATATAGAAAATATTGGAGAGGAGGATCTGGGGTTCTATCAGGATTTAGGCCTGGAGTGCAAATTTAAATCCTATGATTACCTTTGCGCGCGGGGGGATTTAGCGGAGCTAAAAGGCAATAAATTCAAGTCTAAGCGCGCAAGTTGCAATTATTTTACCAGACATTACGATTTTAAATTTGAGAAGCTTTCCTTAAAAGATAAAAACGGTTGCTTTCGGCTTTACGATCTTTGGATGCGGCAGCGCCAATCCGTGAATGCCGATCCTCTTTATCAAGGGATGCTGGGTGACAGCCGGATCTCCTTAAAAGAAGCCTTGGCCGGTTATTCAGGGTTAGGTTTTCAGGGAGGCGTAGTAAAAATCAATAAAGAAATAAAAGGTTTTACTTTCGGGTTTGTCTTAAATCCGGATATTTTCTGCATATTATATGAAATAACGGATTTATCCATAAAAGGCCTGGCCCAATTTATCTTCCGCGCCTTTGCCGAAGAACTGAAAAATTATAAATATATCAATATTATGGACGATTCTGGTTTAGAGAACTTGAAAAAAGTAAAATTATCATACCATCCAAAAAGATTGGTTCCGGCGTATATTGTGAGAAGAAAGGCAGTCCAGAGGCTAAGATAGTTATATTACTATGAATAAAAATATAGATGATATAGAATTTGTAATTTTTGACAGCGAGACTACCGGCCTTGAGCCTGCCTCCGGGGAGAGGATAGTTGAGCTTGCCGCGTTAAGGTTCCGGGGAATAAAGAGGATATCCGAGTTTCAAACTCTGGTCAATTCCGGCCAACCGGTCTCTGCGGCGGCATTTGCGGTAAACAAGATTAGCCCGGAGATGCTTCAGGGTGCGCCTTCCCCTGCCATAGTGCTGCCTAAATTTATGGATTTTATTCAGGGTAGCTGCCTCTGTTCTTATAACGCAGGTTTTGACCTGGATTTTTTAAATAACGAGTTAAGAATTTTAGAAATCCCCGCGTTAAAAGATATCTTTGTGGTAGACATACTCAAAATGGCCAGGCGTCTTGTCCCGGGCTTAGAACGCTACGCCCTCTGGTTTGTAGCGGATAAATTAGGCATAAAGACACAGCAGGAACACCGCGCGTTTTCCGATGTCGAACTTACCTTGGGGGTATTTTATAAATTGCTGGCTATGCTCAAAACAAAAGGGATAGCAGATTTTAATAAATTTCTCGGGCTTTTTAGTATCGACCCGCTTTTCCTGCAAAATGTAATTGCGCAAAAGATCACCCGGATTCAGGAAGCTTTGAGTTTGGGGGTAAAAATTAAAATAGAATATTTATCCGGCTCCAGCGCCCAGTTCACTGAACGCCAGGTCCTCCCGAAGGAGATTAGGGAGGAGAATGGCCGGATGTATCTGGTAGGTTACTGTTGCCTGAGGAAAGAAGAGCGCTCATTCAGGATAGACAGCATTTTGCATATTGAAATTATCAATGAAAAATAAAAAAATCAACTTGAGCGTAGCCAGGAGATTACCAGGCGGCGAATATATAAAATTGCCTTTTAAGCTGAAAAGGCCGGTTTTAGCTTTGGGTGCACAAACTAAGAATACTATTTGTTTTGCCCGGGGGGATAGCGCGTGGGTCAGCCCGGTGCATGCGGACCTGAATGCTCCGCAAGACCTGCTGGCTTTTGAAAAAGACCTAGAGTACTTCCTGCAAAAGCGCCCCGAAATTATTGCCTGCGATTTACACCCCGAGTATCAATCCAGCAGGTATGCCTCGCGCCTATCCGTTAAATATCGCCTGGAGTATGTCCAGCATCACCATGCGCACATTGCCTCCTGCATGGCGGATAATAATTTGGGGAACAAAAAAGTCATTGGCGTAGCTTTCGACGGCACAGGCTTAGGCGCGGATAACCATATTTGGGGAGCGGAGTTTTTACTTTGCGATTATAAAAAATTTTTGCGCTTAGCGCATTTAAAGGAAATCCCGCTGGTGGGAGGGGAAAGAGCAATAATGGAGCCGTGGAGATTGCTGGCTGCCTGGCTCGACTTTGACAAGACCATAGATAAGGGGCACCGGTTAAAAAAGATTTATCAGTGCGGGATTAATTCTCCCCTAGCCAGCAGTATGGGCCGGTTATTTGACGCGGCCGCAAGCCTTATCCTGGGTAAAAGAAAAGCGGGTTTTGAGGCAGAGTTGGCTGTGGCCCTGGAAAAATTAGCCGCAAAAAATAAGCTTAAGACCGCAGGTTACGCATTTAACCTGGTTAAGCTTCAAAACGGTTATATCCTGGACCCGGCAGGATGTTTTAAACAAATAATCCAAGATTTAAAATCCGGAAAGCCCCGGGAACATATTGCTTGGCGTTTCCATCGCAGCGTAGCCGAGATGATTGTAAAAACGTGTTTAGCGCTGAGGAAGAAAAATAAAATTAATCAGGTTGTCTTATCCGGAGGGGTCTTCCAAAATAGTCTTTTACTTCGCGCCGGTTTAGATTTATTATGTAAGGAAGGTTTTCTGGTTTTTACACACAGGTATTTACCTTGTAACGACGCGTGTATCTCTTTGGGCCAGGCGGCAATCGCTGATTATAGGAGTTAAATTATGTGTTTAGGAATACCCATGAAGGTTATAGAGATTAACGGCGATTTCGCTCAAGTTGCGTCCGGCAGATTGCTGCGTAATGTAAATATCCAGATGCTCCCGGGGGTAAAATCAGGCGATTATATACTGGTTCACGCGGGCTTTGCCATTCAAAAGGTGGACCCCAAAAGAGCTAAAGAAACTTTAAGGATTATCAATGAAATACGTTGACGAATTCCGTAATGCTAAACTAGTTCGTAAGCTTAGCGCTAGGATTAATTCCATAAATCCCGGTAATAACCTGAATATTATGGAAGTTTGCGGCACGCATACGCAGAATTTCTGCCGCTTCGGATTGGCTAAGCTTCTGCCTAAAAATATAAGGTTGATTTCCGGCCCGGGCTGCCCGGTATGCGTAAGCCCGCAAGGCTATATTGATGCCGCGATCAAGTTAGCCAAAAATAAAGACGTGCTTATTGTTACTTTCGGCGATATGCTGTGCGTGCCCGGAAGCGTCTCTTCCTTAGAAAAGGAAAGGGCCAAGTTTGGAAACGTGCGCGTAGCCTATTCTCCTTTGGACGCTTTATCTATCTCGCGGGATAATCCGGATAAAAAGGTAGTTTTCTTAGCGGTAGGATTTGAGACTACCGCGCCTACCATTGCTTTAAGCGTTATGGAGGCAAAGAAAGAAAGTTTAAAGAATCTCTTTTTTCTTTCTTCTTTAAAATTGATCCCCGCGGCTATGCACTATCTGCTGCTGGATAAGAAGCTTAAGGTAGACGGTTTTCTTTGCCCGGGGCATGTCTCGGCGGTTATTGGAATAAAAGATTATGCATTTATTCCGAAAAAGTATAAAATACCTTGTTGTGTTGCCGGGTTCGAGCCGGTGGATATCCTCGAGGGCATAGATATGATTCTCGAGCAAATAGTAACAGGTAACCCTTACGTTGCTAACCAATATACGCGCGTAGTCGCTCAAGCTGGCAATCCTAGGGCCAAGGAAATAATCAGGCGGGTTTTTAAAATAAGCGATTCCAGGTGGCGCGGGCTCGGGATTATACCGGGAAGCGGGCTTAAATTAAAAGATGAATTTTCAGGTTTTGATGCCGGCCGGATTTTTTCCGTTGCCAGTATGCAGAATAAGGCTGAACCCGTAAAGCGCTGCAGGTGTTCCGAAGTCTTAAAGGGGCTTATTTCTCCGCCCGGTTGCCCTTTGTTCGGCCGCAGGTGCCAGCCGGATAATCCTTTTGGGCCGTGCATGGTTTCCAATGAAGGGGCCTGTAATGCCTATTATAAATTCAGGCAATAGGTTTTAAAGAGTAATTAAAAATATGGCAAAAGACGAACATTTAGGAAAAGAGAAGCGCCAATACCTGCGTTTAGATACGGTGTTTCCTGTGCAATTCCGCCTGGTGGCCCTTGACGGGACGAGCCTTTTATCCGACTGGCTGCAGGGTTTTACCAACAACCTGAGTAAGGGCGGGATATGCTTATGCGTCAATAATCTTCCTTCGGAGCTGGCGCAATTATTGAAAGAGCGTAAAGTAAAGCTGTCGCTAGAAATAGATTTACCCATTACCAGAAAGCCCATAGTCGCCCTGGCCGCCCCAGCCTGGATTAAAGACGCCCTTGAAGGTACGCCTAAATGCTATGTCGGACTCTCCTATGAGAAGATTGATGCGGCTCAAAATAATAAACTTATGCGCTATGCCCGGGGGAAAAAGTTACTGGTTCCGGTTGGCTTAGGGATAATTATTTTCTTAGGACTGATACTCGTATTAAATAATCTTATCAATATGAAACTGATTGAAGGTAATAAGCTCTTGGTTCAGCGGCTAGTGAATGTTATTCAGGAAGCTGATGTTGCCAGGCAGAAGATAAAGGACGTAAGCAAAGAAAGGGGAGATTTAGAGAAGAAAATTCAGGCATTATCATCCCGTATTCAGGCATTATCATCCCGTATTCAGGAAGTGGAAGGAGAAAAGAAGAGGCTAGGGAGTAAAACCAGCCTTGAGCTTGGCGAGCAATCTAAAAAGATAAAGGAGTTGAGTAGCCTTATCCAGCAGCTCTCCCAGGAAAAGAATAACCTTAAAGAACAGTTAGCTTCCGTGCAGCTAAAAGAGAATGCGGTCTCTAAGGAGCTCGTGCAGATAAATGAAAAGAAAGCTACTTTAACGCGGGCCAACCTGGATAAGATGTATAAGTGGGTGCAACAGCATCAGAGTCCGCGCACCGGCCTGGTGATGAGTTTTGAGGGGGACAGCGATATCAGCGGCTGGGCATTTGTCTATGACCAGGCGTTGGTTGCGCAGGCCTATACTTATTTTTACGATTTTGAACGGCTGCATAAAATATTAGACTTTTTTAATCATAAAGCCAAAAAGAGAAACGGCCTTTTCTTTAATGCCTATTATGTTAACGACGGCGAGCCCGCAGAATATATAGTGCATAGCGGGCCGAATATCTGGTTAGGTATTGCCGCCTCCCAGTATACCCAAAGGACCAAAGACAGGAGGTATCTTAATTTAGCCGAAGATATCGCCCAGGGTATCATAAATTTGCAAAAACAAGACCGTGAAGGCGGCCTGCGCGGCGGCCCGGATGTAGAGTGGTATGCTACCGAGCATAACCTCGATGCCTATGCTTTTTTTAATATGCTACACAAGCTCACGGGTAAACAGAAGTATATAGAGGCGCGGGATAAAATTCTCGCCTGGCTGGTAAAACATACCTATGATAAAATGGATATCCCGGTTAAGCGCGGCAAGGGCGATTCTACTATTGCCACCGACACTTATGCCTGGTCAATTGCCGCTTTAGGCCCGCAAGAGTTAGAAAACTTAGGCATGAATCCGGATAGGATTATGGAGTTTGCTGAGCAGACCTGCACGGCGGATGTTTTCTATGCCCGGCCTGATGGCCGTAAAGTCAAAGTTAAAGGTTTTGATTTTGCTCCCCAGAGTCATCTTGCCCGCGGCGGAGTGGTTTCTTCGGAATGGACCGCGCAGATGGTTATTTCTTTTAAGATAATGGCAGAGTTTTATCTTAAAAAAGGTGAAACCGCCAAGAGCCGCAGCTACCAGTTGAAAGCCGATGAATATCTGGCTTCTTTAGGCAATATGATCATTTCCAGCCCTTCGCCCTCCGGCCAAGGCGAGAGTTGTCTTCCTTATGCTACCCAGGATTCCGTAGATACAGGGCACGGCTGGTTTACCCCGAAAGGTAAATCTACCGGCTCGCTCTCGGGGACAACCTATACGATTTTTGCTTATTATAATTACAATCCCCTGGAATTCAAAGACTGATGTCCGGCGCGCGCCCAAGCTTAAATTTAATCTACCGCAAGTTATATTCTCATTTCGGTCCGCAACGCTGGTGGCCGGCGGATACTGCTTTTGAGGTTATGGTTGGGGCAATCCTTACGCAAAATACCAGCTGGCTGAATGTGGAAAAAGCAATATCCAACCTAAAAGAACACAAGGCCTTAGAACCAACCAGGCTTTATCATCTGCCGGATAAGAAGCTCGCTAAGCTTATCCGGAGCGCAGGTTTCTACAATATCAAGGCTAAACGCCTGAAAGATTTTCTTAACTTTTTTATCAATGATTACGGGGCGAGCATAAAAAAGATTTCGAAAGTAAAGATTACGGCTTTACGTAAAGAACTCCTGGCGATAAAAGGAGTGGGCCCGGAAACCGCCGATTCAATATTGCTCTATGCTTTGCATAAGCCGGTTTTTGTCATTGATGCCTATACCAGAAGAGTCTTCTCCCGGCATAAGTTTATCCAAGAGGATGCTACTTATGACCAGGCTCAGCGATTATTCATGATTAATTTAAAAAAAGACGTTAAGTTATTCAATGAATACCACGCGCTTATTGTGGCATTAGCTAAAAACTACTGTCTTAAATCGGCCCCTAAATGTTCTCTTTGCCCGCTGGATTTTTGTTAAAATTCTGATATAATAACCTTAAAGTGGATCGATATGATAAATAAAGTTCGTCTGATTAAGCTTACCCAGAAGCTTATTAAAATAAATTCTGAAAATCCTCCCGGGAACGAAGCGCCGATAGCTGATTTTTTGCGCAGGTACATTGAGGGTTTAGGTTTAAGGACGAGGATCTATGAATTTCAGAAGAACCGTCCTAATCTAGTGGCGTATCTTGAGCGTCCGGAGAATACGCGCGCGCTTCTTATTACTCCGCACTTGGATACTGTTCCCGCCGGAAAGAGCTGGACCGCGGATCCTTTTGCGGCAAAAATAACCAACCATAAAATCTATGGGTTGGGCGCGACGGATTGTAAGGGTAACCTGGCCTGTGCCGTAGAGGCAATGAACAGCCTGGTAGAGGATAAAAAAACCTTAGATTATAATCTTATCTTTGCCGCCACCGCGGATGAAGAATGCGGTTCTGACCGGGGCCTCATTCCTCTCTTAGACAAAAAAATATTACGGCCGGATGCCGCTTTAGTTTTAGATGCCGATGATTTTGAAATTATTATTACCCAGAAGGGGCTTATTCACCTTAAAGTAAAGATTGAGGGTAAACGGGCGCATGGGGCGTATCCTTATCTGGGTGTTAATGCCATAGATATAGCGTTGGACGTCATCGGCCGGATAAAACGCCACAAATTTTCATATCGTAAAAATAAATACCTTAAGCCTCCCACAATTAACGTCGGTACACTCAGGGGAGGGGATAAAGTAAATGTGGTGGCTGATTGGTGTGAATTTGAATTGGATTTCAGGTTTCTGCCTGGTACCCGTCCCGAAGATATATTGGGTATACTCAAGGCTATTCTTAAAAAACGCGCCAGAAACTTTAAAATAGAAATCCTGGGTATCCAGCAACCATATTCAATCTCTGCCGGGCATCCCCTGGTAAGTTATTTAAATAATGCCATGCGTAGCTGCCGGGTTCAGGCGCACCTTGAGGGTTCTGAGGGAGCGACCGTAATTACTTTCTTCCAGGATAAGAATATTCCGGCCATTGCCTCTGGGTTTGGTTCAGCTGGTTGCGCGCACTCCAGCAATGAATACGCGAAGATTGATAATCTTTATAAAGGCGCGCAGGTTTTAGAAAAGTTTTTAACAACTTATAAATTCTTGTAATATTATTTTAATAAAAAGGAGCAGTAATTATGGAGGGAATTAAAATCTTAAAGAGGCCGCGTTTAAGAAAAGCGTATCTGATTGTTGCCTGGCCGGGAATGGGCGAAGTCGCTTTTAAGGCTGCCTCTTTTTTAGTGGAGCAGTTAAAGGCCCAGGAGTTTGCTTCCATCAACCCGGAAGATTTCTTTTACCTGGCCGGAAGCGTGGTCCAGAATGGCCTATTAAGCGCTCCGGAACTTCCCCAAGGCAGATTTTTTTACTGGAAAAATAAAAGGGGAGAAAATGACCTTATTGTGTTTTTAAGTAATGCCCAGCCGGATTTGGCCCGGGCCGAAAGTTATTCCAGGCGGATTATCCAGGTAGCCAAGAGCTTCAGGGTGGATACGGTAGTTAGTTTTGCTTCTATGCCCCAGGCTATTGACCATACCCAGGGTTCCCATGTTTGGTTTGCCTCTACCGCAAGCGAACTAACCAGCAGCCTCAAAAAATTAAATCTTAATACGCTGGCCGAAGGCCAGATCAGCGGTATGAACGGGCTCTTCCTTGGAGTAGCCAAAAGAGAAGGGTTCAAAGGGTTCTGTCTTTTGGGCGAAATTCCGCTTTATACTATTCAGATTGAAAATCCCAAGGCCTCCGCCGCAGTCCTGAAAGTGTTGGCCGGGATTCTGAAGATTCACCTGGATTTATCCGGACTTACTGCGCAGGCGCAGGTTATGGAGGGTGAGATAAATAAACTCCTGGATTATTTAAAACTTGGATCCCAGGCCGCCGGCCCTATCGGAGAAGAAGATGTGGAAAAAATAAAAAAGACCCTGAACCAGCTAACCAAGCTTCCTCTTTCCGTAAAGGACAGGATTGAGCAGCTTTTTACCCAGGTAAAATCAGATATTTCCAAAGCCGGCCAGCTCAAGGCCGAGCTGGATAAGTGGAATGCTTACAAAGAATACGAAGACAGGTTTCTGGATTTATTCAAAAAGAGGGACGAAAAGAATAACTGATGGATGAGGGCATAAAAGTAGTTTTATTTGATTTAGGCAATGTTTTGATTGATTTTGACTATAATATATCTGCGCAAAGGATCGCCCGTTTTTGCGACAGGAGCCCTAAGGAGATAGCCGGTTTTTTCTTTGACTCTGAAATAACCGTTCTTTTTGAAGAGGGAAAGATCTCTCCGGTAGAATTTTTTACCAAGGTAAAAGCAATGCTGGATTTGAAGCTTTCTTACGCGGCCTTTGTGCCGATCTGGGATGAAATCTTTTTTTTGAGTACCAAGAATCGCAGCGTTTACAGCCTGATTAGTAACCTGAAGCTGCGTTACCGGATAGCCTTGATATCCAACATTGACATTTTACACTATGAATACCTTAAACAACGTTTCCCGGTGTTTAATGTTTTCGATAACCTGTTTTTATCCTATGAATTAGGGTTGGTTAAGCCCAGCCCTTTAATTTACCAGAAGGTGCTCGCAGCTTTAAAGGTAGGTCCGGAAAATGTATTTTATACTGATGATCGGCCGGAGTTGGTTGAAAGCGCCCAAGGCCTGGGTATCAAGTCTTGTGTTTTTAGTGGTGTCCCGCAGCTTAAAAATGACCTTTTAAGAGTAGAAGTAACCGTTAATTAAAATGGCTACGAAAAAAATATTACTTGGGCATGGCAGTGGCGGAAGGCTGATGCATAATTTCATTAAAGAAACACTGCTTAAGAAATTGAATAATCCTATTTTAGGCAGGCTCTCGGACAGCGCCGTTATAGGCTGTGAGGGAAAAATCGCTTTTACTACTGACTCCTTCGTGGTCAGCCCGCTTTTCTTCCCCGGAGGAGATATCGGTAAGTTAGCTATAGCCGGTACGGTCAATGACCTGGTTATGCTGGGGGCGGTGCCTGAGTATATATCTCTGGCGTTAATCATAGAAGAAGGGCTAGGGCAGGGATTTTTAGGGCGGATAATTGATTCTATTTCTTTTTATGCTAAAGCCGCGCGGGTCAACATTGTTACCGGCGACACAAAAGTAGTGGAAAAAGGCGCCGCGGATAAATTATTTATTAATACTTCCGGGATAGGCAAGTTAGTAAGCAAAAAAGAACTTTCTATGAGAAATATTTCTTGCGGCGATAAAGTTATTATTACGGGCAATATCGCCGAACACGGCCTGGCGATTTTAGCTAAAAGAAAAGAGTTAAGTTTAAAGCTTAATATTAAGAGTGATTGTCAGGCCCTGAACGGATTAATTATACCGTTGTTAAAACAGGGCTGGGGGATAAAATTCATGCGGGATCCTACCCGGGGGGGTCTGGCCACAACCTTGAACGAAATTACCGAGGGTTCCCAGCTAGGCATAGTCATTGACGAGAAAAATATACCTCTCTCGGAAAAGGTCAGGGTTGCTTCGGAGTTGTTAGGCATAGACCCGTTATATGTCGCCAATGAAGGGAAGGCGGTATTAGCGGTTGATTCTAAAGAAGCAGATAAAATCATCGGTTTCTTGCGGAGACATCCGCTGGGCCGCAATGCCAGAATTATCGGTACGGTTGTTGAGCGGCCAAGGGGCAGGGTTATTTTACGCACTGTTTTTAATACTGAACGCGTTTTAGATATGTTAACTTCCGAACCGCTACCGAGGATTTGTTAAAATGAAATCATCCAGGTTTATGAAACGTTTTTACCGCGATTGGACAAGAGCCAAAGAGTTTTATCCTACGCATATCGTGGCCAAAGAAACGGACTTGTTGGTCTTTACTAATAAGCCGCTGAAAGCCGGTTTTGTCGAAGAGAGGATCCGCGCGTACCGCTGGGATATTGAGAACTACATAAACAGGGACCACCGTTTTCTTACTGCGTTAAAGCCTATACCGGTTGAAATTAATGCCAGCCCGATTGTAAAAAATATGGCCGAGCAGTCAAAAAAAGCGAATGTCGGCCCCATGAGCACAGTTGCCGGGGCAATCGCTGAATTCCTGGGCCACGACCTGCTCAAGGCCGGGTATAAAGATGTAATTGTTGAAAATGGCGGCGATATATTCTTAAAGACTCGTTCGAGGCGTAAAGTCGGGGTCTATGTCGGTCGTTCTAAGCTTTGGAGTAAATTGCAACTGGAGATAAAACCTAAAGACACGCCGTTGGGCATATGCACCTCCTCGGGAACATTAGGGCATTCTTTAAGCTTTGGCTGCGCCGATAGTGTCGTGATCATCTCCAAGAGCCCATCCCTTGCCGATGCCGTGGCTACCTCGACGGCCAATCGCATTAATTCTAAAGATGATTTGCAGAGAGCATTGGACTTTGCCCGCTCAGTGAAGGGCGTTTTAGGGGTAGTTATCATTTTAAAAAATAATTTGATTACCTGGGGTAATGTGGAATTCTGCAAATAGCCATTTTCTCGTCGGAAAAACCGATACTTAAAGTCTTTCTAAAAATCAAAAATTTCTTGACAAAAACAATATATTATGATAAAAAAATAATATAAACACAATATTTAAGATAATTTTTTGGAGGCAGGAAGGACTAAATTGGAAAAACCAGGGATAGCGTAGAGGGCTCTTTAATATACCAAGAGCCCTTTTTTATAATAAAATGAAAACAGTCGGACTAACCTACGATTTAAAGACAGATTATCAGTTTAAAGACGGGGATCCGGAGGATGCCAACGCCGAGTTTGACCATCCTTCTACTGTTGATGTCATTGCCGAGGCCATTGAGGCAAATGATTTTAAAGTAGAAAGGATAGGTAACGCCGAGAACCTCCTGGAAAAATTTACTTCTTTAAAAGTGGACATTGTCTTTAATATTTCCGAAGGCCTTACCGGCAGGAACCGTGAGTCCCAGGTTCCCATATTGCTGGAGATGGCTGGGATCCCCTTTGTCGGGGCAGATGCGCTTACTTTAGGGTTGACCCTGGATAAGATAATGGCTAAAAAGATTTTTATCGCTGAAAAAATTCCTACCCCCAAGTTTTTTGAAATTAGTTCTGCCGCCGAATTAATCCATACCAATCATCACAAATTCCCGCTTATTGTCAAACCGCGCTTTGAAGGTTCTTCTAAGGGCTTGAGCGAGAACTCGCGTGTCGCAACCAAAGAAGAGCTGGTTAAGCAGGTTGATTACGTCGTTACTGCCTATAAACAGCCGGCATTAGTTGAAGAGTTCATCTCGGGACAGGAATTTACCGTGGCCCTGGTCGGGAACGACCCCGTAGAGGTCCTGCCGATTGTCCAGATTAAAATCGACGGTAAGCTCAAGTTGAATAATAAATTTTATACCTTTGCCCGGATTACTTCCGACAGGCTGGAATATATTTGTCCCGCCAAAATCTCTCAGGAGCTAAAAAAGAAAATTGACGAACTGGCTTTAAAAACTTATAAGGCAGTAGAGTGCCGTGATTTTGGACGAGTGGATTTTCGCGTGGATAATGAGGGCAGGCCTTATGTTTTAGAAATTAATCCCCTGCCTTCACTCTCTACGGAAGATGTCTTTATGCTGTTAGCCCAAAATATAGGTATTACTTATGAGCAGATGATCGGCAAGATTTTAAACAGCGCCATCAGGCGGCATAATTTAAATTAGATGAAGATCGCCCTGACCTATAATTTAAAGAAAAAAGACGACACCAAGCCCGCGGATTATTTTTCCGAGTGCGATTCCGCGGAAACGATTAACGCGATTGTCGCAGCATTAAAGAAAAAGGGGCACCATGTTGAGGCCATAGACGTAGAATACCCCCGGCTCTTCTCATATTTTAGAGAAAATAGCGTGGATATGGTTTTTAACATTGCCGAAGGCCAAAGCGGCAGGTTCCGCGAATCAGAGGTACCGGCAATACTGGACTATTTAAATATTCCTTACACTGGCTCGAACACATTCTCCTTGGCTTTGGCGTTAAATAAGGCCCTCACCAAGAAAATATTGAAGGCCGAAAATATCCCCACCCCAAATTTCCAGGTTTTTCTAAAAGGCACAGAAGAATTAAGCCCGGAATTAAAATTCCCTTTAATCGTAAAACCAAACTGTGAAGGTTCGGCCAAAGGTATCAATAAGAAAAATGTAGTGCATAACGCCGCAGACCTTTTTAAGAGGGTCAGGGAAATCCTGGATACTTATCATCAGGAGGCCCTGGTCGAAGAATTTATTGAAGGCAGGGAACTTACCGTCGGGATATTGGAAAACGGCAAGCCCAAAGTTCTGCCGATTTTAGAGATAGATTTTTCCGGATGCAGGAATAGCGGCGAATATTTTTATTCCTGGAAGATGAAGGAGCACCAGGGGAATAAGCGACTGGGGTTGGTTCCGGTTTTTCACTGCCCTGCCCGCCTGGATAAGGAAACCGAGGAACGCGTGAAAGACGTTGCCCTTAAGACGCACCGGGCAGTAGGGTGCCTGGATATTTCGCGTACAGATATTCGCCTGGATAAATTCAATACGCCTTATGTCTTGGAGATCAACCCCTTGCCGGGGCTGGACCCTAAAGAATCAAATTTCCCGATTATGGCTTATGCTGACGGTATGCAATACGAAGATCTTATCGAGGCGATAATTCTAAACGCCTCAGAAAGGAAAGGTTTAAATTGACGAACCTTCAGGCGGTTGAAAACCAAAAAGTGCAGCAGGAGAGCTCTCCCGTCGTTCGCAATTCCAGGAGGCAGCGTGATTATCAGCAGATAGCTATTTATAAAGATGTTAATCCTCTGGATTGGGAAGATTGGCATTGGCAGATAAAAAACAGGATTTGTACAAAAGAGGCGCTTACGCAGGTTATTAATTTGACGCCTGATGAAGACAAGGGAATAGATAAGGCCAAGGGAAGATTATCTATGGCGATAACTCCTTACTGGGGAACATTACTTGATCTGGAAGACGCCGGTTGCCCCCTGCGCCGTCAGGCTGTCCCGGTAATTCAGGAGTCCATAATTGCCCCGCATGAAATGACCGATCCTTGCGCCGAAGACAGGGATTCTCCCGCTCCACACCTGGTGCACCGTTATCCGGACAGGGTTTTGCTATTGGCTACGGATCACTGCGCGATGTATTGCCGGCATTGCACGCGCAGGCGCCTGGTCGGCGACCACGAAACAAAAGACTCTAACTCTTCAAACAGGTTTGACGCGGCTATAGAATATATAAAATCCGACCGCAAGATAAGGGATGTGCTTATTTCCGGAGGCGACCCTTTAATTTTAGAGGATGAGGAATTAGAGAGTTTGCTGCAGAGCCTCCGCGCGATATCGCACGTGGAATTTTTAAGGATCGGCACGCGCGCGCCCGTAACTCTCCCGCAGCGGATTACCGAAAAATTAGTGAATATGCTCAAAAAATATTCGCCAGTTTGGGTGAGCATACATTTTAACCATCCCAAGGAAATAACCAAGCGTTGCAAAATCGCCTGCGATATGCTGGCGGAGGCAGGTATTCCTTTGGGTAGCCAGAGCGTACTCCTTAAAGGAATTAATGACCGGCCGTATATCATGAAGAAGCTGGTTCATGAATTACTGCAGATAAGGGTCAGGCCCTATTATATTTATCAGTGTGATCCGGTAAGAGGCACGCAGCATTTTCGCACCCCCGTTGCTACCGGTATTAATATTATGGAGAAATTACGCGGGCATACTTCCGGATACGCTGTTCCTACCTATGTGATTGACGGCCCGGGCGGCGGCGGCAAGATTCCCGTAGGCCCAAATTATATTCTTTCACAGGCAAAAGGTAAATACGTACTGCGCAACTACAAAGGTAAGATTTATACCTACCTGGAATAGGATTTTTTATACCTCTGCCTTCTTAGCTTAAGGATTATGTTATGGATGCTAAGAACAAGCGTAACTTTATCCTCTTAGGGCATGCCCAATCAGGCAAAACCACCCTCGCCGAGAGCCTGCTTTACTTTACTAAAACCACCACCCGTAAAGGCAAAATTGAAGACGGCACGACCGTAAGCGACTACAGCTTTGATGAAATAGAAAAGAAAAATTCCATAAATTTAAGCCTGCTCTTTTGTGATTATCAGGGTACCCGTATCCAGATTATTGATACGCCTGGCTATGCGGATTTCTTTGGCGAGGTTATTTCCGGCATCCGCGCGGTAGACAGTGCGGTTATTGTAGTAGATGCAACCAGCGGCGTGCAGGTAGGCACTGAACGGGCCTGGAAGGTTATTGAGGAAGCGCAGCTTCCCTGCATGGTATTTATCAACAAAATGGATAAGGAAGGTGCGGACGTGAATAAGGTTTTGGCAGATTTAAAGTCCAGCCTCTCTAAAAATTGCATTATTATTGAATCCCTGGAAGACCCGTTACTTATGGAAGCCATCGCTGAAAGCGACGACAGCCTGTTGGAGAAATACCTGGCGGTCTTACGGCTCTCACCGGATGAAATTAAAAGCGGATTAAGCCAGGCAGTGCTTAAGCGTAAGCTCTTTCCGGTAGTCGTTGGCTCGGCGCTTACCGATAAGGGGATTAAGGAGTTTCTGGAGGATATCCTGCAGTATCTTCCTAGCCCGCTGGACAGGATTCCCGTAAATGCCTTTAATCCGCAAAAGCCCGATGAGAAAAAGGATCTGGCCTGCAAAGAAGACGCGCCATTTAGCGCCTTTGTCTTTAAGAATATTTCTGACCCCTTTGTAGGCCAGTTGACGCTGCTGCGTATTTTTTCCGGGCAGCTTATGGCTAATACCGGTTTTTATAACATTAATAAAAAAACAAAAGAGAGAATCGGCTCTATTTATTTCTTACGGGGCAAGGAACAGCGCCAGATTGACCTTGCCTCCTGCGGGGATATTATCGCCATAGCTAAATTGAAAGAAACAGCGGTTTCTGATTCACTCTCGCAAGATAAGGAACAATTTTTATGTGAGCCGATTGTCTTCCCGGAAGCGGCGATATCCGCTTCGGTCAAACCTAAATCCCGCGAGGATGAAGAAAAAATTTCCGATGCCCTGCACAAGCTCGCGGCAGAAGACCATACTTTCGGAATCAGGCATGACCCGCAGACCAAAGAATTAATTATCTCTGGGCTAGGAGACCTGCACTTGTCGGTTATGGTCGCTCGTATGAAAAAAAGATTTAATGTCGCGGTAGAGTTGGGCACGCCCAAAGTTTCCTATAAAGAGACCATTAGCAGGCAGGCCAAGGTTCAGGGCAAATTTAAGCGCCAGTCCGGCGGCCGCGGCCAATACGGCGATTGTTGGATAGAGGTGCAGCCCTTAGAAAGGGGCAAGGGTCTGGAGTTTGTGGATAAGATCTTTGGAGGGGCTATCCCGCGGAATTTCATTCCTTCGGTTGAAAAAGGCGTGCGCCAAGCAACCCTGGAAGGCGCGGTAGCCGGTTACCCAATAGAAGATATCCGCGTGACTTTAGTTGATGGTTCATACCACGAAGTTGACTCTTCGGATATGGCCTTTCAAATTGCCGGGGCCATGGCTTTACGCAAGGCAGTGATGGACGCAGGCCCGGTATTGTTAGAACCGATAATGGATGTGGATATTATTATTCCGGAGGAATGCCTGGGGGCAATTTCCGGAGATATAAATTCTCGCCGCGGCAGGGTTATAGGTATGGAAGTAAAAGGAAAGCAACAGGTGGTCAAGGTCCAGGCGCCGTTAGCGGAGATGTTTAAATACGCTAATGACCTGCGCTCGATAACTGCAGGCCGCGGAATGTATACTATGCGTTTCTCGCATTACGAAGAAGTACCGCATAAAGTTGCCGCCCCAATTATTACTCAATATCAAGCTTCAAAAAAACAGGAAGAACAGTAAAAATTCTATGAAGATAAGCGCGCTGGGCTTACCGGAGATAAACCCCGGTAAGCATAATGTTAAGGATTTTCGTCTAGATGAGGTGGACAGTATAACCCACGCCAAGAAGAAAACTTATATTCAGGTTGAGGTTACCGGGGAGCAAGGGGCAATTGACGCGGATGCGCTCCTTACGGCTAAAGATTCGGCAGCTGACCTTATCCTTAAGGACTTGGAGTTTGTGGAAACGCGCCTTGCGCGTTCAGCCGATGAAGCGGAAAAAACTTTATTCAATAAACTAAAAGGGATATTAGAGAAAGAACGGTTTATCTTTAATGCCGGCTTAGCTGAAGAAGAGAAGAAGGAGTTGATTAAGTATGGCTTGCTTACCGCCAAGCCGGTTATTGCCGCAGAGGTAAAAGATTTGGAAGACAAAAATGCCCTTTTGCTGCAAGCTTTAAAAGAAGGCGGCTTCATCAGTTTTTTTACGACCGGTGAAAAAGAGACCCGGGCCTGGCTCATCAGAAAAGGCGCTAATGCCTGGGAAGCGTCCGGCGCAATACATTCGGATATCCAGCAGGGATTTATCCGGGCTGAGATTATCGCTTTTAAGGATTTTATGGAATGCGGAGGAGAGAATAAGGCTAAACAGGCGGGTAAAATGCGTCTTGAGCCAAAAGAATATATAATGCAGGATTGCGACTTGGCAAATTTCAGGTTCAATAAATAAAATAATCAATAAGGAGAAATTATAATGGTTAAAATCAGGCGGGCATTAATCAGCGTATCGGATAAGACAGGGGTATTGGATTTGGCCAAAGAATTACATAAGTTCGGGGTAGAAATTCTTTCTACGGGCGGCACGGCAAAGTTATTGCGCGAAAATAACATTCCGGTTAAGGAGGTCTCGGAATATACCGGTTTTCCCGAAATGCTCGACGGCCGGGTCAAAACCCTGCATCCTAAAATTCATGGTGGGCTTCTGGCCTTAAGAGATAATCGAGAGCATATGCAGACGCTAGAGGCGCAGGGTATCGGCCTGATCGATATGGTTATAGTAAATCTTTACCCCTTTGAGAAGACCACGCAAAAGCCCGGGGTTTCCATTGAAGAGGTAATTGAAAATATTGATATCGGCGGGCCGTCAATGTTGCGCTCGGCCGCCAAAAATCACCGTTCGGTCGCGGTGATTTGTAATCCCGAACGTTATCCGCAAGTCGCCGAAGAATTAAAAAAGAATAAGGGTGCTTTGCCGGATAGCCTAATGCGGGATTTGGGCGTAGAGGTGTTTAGCCGGACTTCCAAATACGACGCGGCGATATTTGAATATTTGCATCAATGGAATAACGGTGCTTCTCTTTCAAGCTCAGGCTTTCCCGGCACACTGACTTTATCTTTTGATAAAATTCAGGAATTGCGTTACGGAGAAAATCCCCATCAGAAAGCGGCTTTTTACCGGGAAAAAGGCAAGAGCGCAGGATTAATAAATCTTAAGCAGCTCCAGGGCAAGGAGCTTTCTTTTAATAATATCCTGGATTTAAATTCTGCTTTTGAGCTGGTGCGCGAGTTCGCCAATCCCGCTGCAGTGGTCGTTAAACACAACAACCCCTGCGGAGTAGCGGAAGATGAAACCCTGGAAAAAGCGTTTTTAGCTGCCTGGAAATGCGACAAGCTCTCCGCCTTTGGCGGGATAATCGCCTTAAACCGCAAGATGGATTTAAAGACCGCTAAAACAGTTGCGAAGAGCGGGTTCCTGGAGTGCATTATTGCTCCGGGGTTTGACGAAAAGGCATTAGCGCTCTTTAAAGAGAAAAAGAATTTACGCCTCCTGGAATTTGGCGATTTTAATCCTATCAATGAACCGGATCTTAAACGGGTTAGCGGTGGGTTATTGCTGCAGGATAAGGACCTGGCTACGCTGGATTTAAATAATCTTAAGGTGGTTACCAGGAGAAAGCCGACAAAACAGGAAATGGCAAGCCTGATCTTCGGTTGGAAAGTAGCCAAGCACGTAAAATCCAACGCTATTGTTTTAACTAAAGGCGCCCGGACCGTAGGGATAGGCGCGGGCCAGATGTCCCGGGTAGATTCGGTGATGATTGCCAAGAAGAAATCCGGTAAAGCCAGCAGCAATTGTTGTTTAGCTTCCGACGCTTTTTTCCCCAAGCCCGACGCTATCCTCTGGGCGCATAAAGCAGGAGCCCGGGCAATCATCCAGCCCGGCGGCTCAATCGCCGACCAGGAGATAATCAGGGCCTGCGATAAATACAAGATAGCCATGGTGACTTGCGGCATACGGCACTTCAGGCACTAATGTATGTCCTACCCAGAAGTAATCCGATACCTGGAATCTTTAAGTAATTACGAGATAATTTCCCGCTATCCCTATCAGAAAGCATTTCAGTTAGGGCGCATTCAGGGATTTCTGGATTTAATCGCCAATCCGGAAAGTTCCTTAAAGTGTATTCACGTTGCCGGCTCAAAAGGTAAGGGCTCGACCTGCGCTTTCCTTACCTATATATTAAGGGAAGCGGGCTTTAAAACCGGTTTATATACTTCCCCTCATCTGGCAGATTTTCGTGAGCGGATAAGGATCCTTCTGCCTAAGCCCCAGAGCTTAAAATCCAGCGTTGATTTTGAAGGGATGATCCCTAAGGCTAAGCTGGCGAGCCTGGTTAACCGTTTAAAACCTGTAATTGAAAAATATAACCGTACTTCTAAACTTGGGCCGCTTACCTTTTTTGAAATCTACACCGCTTTAGCTTTTCTTTATTTCCAGGAAGAAAAAGTTGATTTCGCGGTTTTAGAGACTGGCTTAGGCGGCAGGTTGGATGCGACTAATGTTGTTGTGCCCCTGGTAAGCGTGATTACGCCGGTAAGTTATGAGCATACCGATAAATTAGGCCGCACCTTAAAGAAAATAGCGTCGGAGAAAGCCGGGATTATAAAAAACCGGAAGTCAGCGGTGATCAGCGCAGCGCAAAAAAGAGAGGCGCTGGCTGTTATCAGGAATAAATGCAAAAAATTGGGCGCAAAACTATTGGTCGTAGGAAAAGATATAACCTACAGGGGCTTCGCAAAAAGATTTATGGTCCGCGCTCTTTATACAGATTATAGAGGCCTAAAGATAAAATTATGCGGAAGCCATCAAGTGGAAAATGCCTGCGTTGCCCTGGCCGCAATCGAGGCTTTACGCCGGCACAATATCAAAGTCAATATTGCTTCTTTAAAGGGAGGCCTTTATAATACTTTATGGCCGGGCAGATGCGAGGTGGTGGCCAAAAACCCCCTGGTCGTTCTGGACGGAGCGCAAAATGCCGCTTCCTCCCGGGTTTTAAAAAAAGCTATAAAAGAAAGTTTCCGGTATAGGCGTTTAATTCTTATCTTCGGCGTTTCCAACGACAAAGATATACGGGGAATGGCGGATGAGCTTGGGGCCTTAGCCGATGCGGTTATCCTGACCAAGTCTATTAATCCGCGCGCAGTCGAACCGGCGACGCTTAAAAAATATTTTCCAGTTAAAGGCAAAACAGTGTATATTACAAGCAGCGTAAGAGAGGCAAAAAAACTTGCCTTGCGTCTTGCCCATAAAGAAGATTTAATTTTAGTTACCGGATCTCTTTTTGTCGTAGGTGAATCTAGAAATGATAAGAAATGATTTAACCGATACAATCGCAGCGATTTCTACTCCTGTCGGTGAAGGGGGGATCGGGATTGTGCGCGTAAGCGGTAAAGAGGCGCTAAGGATTGCCGATAAAATTTTTGTTTCACCCTCCGCTAAAAAACCCTCTACGCTGAAAACTTATACTACGCATTACGGCACTATTGCGGATAACGTAAGGGTAATTGATGAGGTTATCCTGACGGTCATGCGCCAGCCCCGCTCTTACACCAGGGAAGATGTCGTAGAGATAAATTGTCACGGAGGGATAGTAGCCCTACGCGATGTGCTTGAGTTGGTTTTAGAGAGGGGGGCGCGCCTCGCTGAACCGGGTGAATTTACCCGGCGGGCATTCTTAAACGGCAGAATTGACCTTACGCAGGCCGAGGCAGTAATAGAGATAATCCGTGCGAAAACAGATTCCGCCTTAAAAATCGGAGTTGACCAGTTAAAAGGCGCGTTATCAAATCAGATCAATAAAGATAGGGCTTTTTTATTGGATGCATTGAGCGTTTTAGAAGCAGGCCTGGATTTTCCGGAGGAAGAAGCAACTACCGCAGATTTAGAAAACGTCGGCAAAAAAATTGCAGCGGCAGGTAAAGATCTGGAGGAGTTGATCGCTAACTCTAAGCTTGCGCGGGTCTTACGCGAAGGGATACACGCGGTTATCTGCGGTAGGCCCAATGTCGGTAAGTCTTCGCTTTTAAATGCCCTGCTTAAAGAAGAGCGCTCTATTGTAACTCCTGTCCCCGGGACCACCCGCGATACAATTGAGGAAATAATCGATATTCAAGGGATACCGGTCAGGATCGTCGATACCGCCGGAATATTAGAGCCGCGGGATTTAGTGGAAAAAAAAGCAGTCCAGCGTTCAAAAAAGCATATTGCCGCTTCGGATCTGGTGATTGTTTTATTTGACGGCAGTAAGAAACTGTCCAGGGAAGATAGGTTCCTCGCCGGGAAGTTAAAAAATAAAAAAGTCATTGCGGTTATCAATAAGATGGATCTTAAACAGAGATTAGAGCGCCCGAAGATATCAAAAATATTTAAGCGTGTCATTGATATATCGGCCAAAAGATTAAAAAATATAAACCTTCTGGAAAAGGAAATTGTGGATTTAGTTTACGGCGGGCATATTGCCGGAGCTGAACCGGTTCTGGTAGCTAATCTAAGGTATGTAAAAATGCTCCAAAAAGCAAAGATTGTTATTGCGCAAGCCCTAAAATCGTTAGATAATAGGTTGCCTTCGGAGTTCATTGCCCAGGATATAAAAGAGGCGTTAGGATACCTGGACGAGATATTGGGTAAAAAATTTTCCGATGACCTTTTGGATAAGTTATTCGCGGAGTTTTGCATAGGTAAATAAAAAATGAATAAGAAAAAAATTGAGCGGGCAGTAACGGATATATTGGAAGCGATAGGCGAGGACCCTAAAAGGAAAGATTTGCTGGAAACGCCTAAGCGCGTGGCGGAGATGTATGAGGAGATCTTTGCCGGGATTAAACAGGATCCCGAAGAGGAGTTAGAGGTTATCCTGGATCAGAAGCACCATGAAATTATTTTGCTCAAAGGAATTCCGCTCTATTCTGTCTGCGAACACCATCTCCTTCCTTTTATGGGTAAGGCCAGTATAGCCTATATACCCAAAAACGGCCGCGTAACCGGCTTAAGCAAATTAGCCCGGGTAGTAGATATTTTAGCGCGCCGGCCGCAGGTACAGGAGCGCTTGACTACGCAGATAGCCGAGATTATCATGTCTAAGCTAAGGCCGTTAGGGGTGATGGTTGTGCTTGAAGCGGAACATCTCTGTATGTCTATGCGCGGGGTAAAAAAGCCCGGGACACTTACCATTACTTCAGCAGTACGCGGGATTTTTAAGGAAAATGAAAAAACCCGTTCAGAAGCCCTGGCTTTGATTAGATCATAAAAGTGAGAGAAGGCGGTTATGGAGATAAAGAATCAAGGTAAGTCGTCTACCGGTATTGACGCAAATTTAACCGCACTCTTAAGTTACCTTTTGGGCTTTATCACCGGGATTATCTTTTATTCCCTGGAAAAAAAGAACAAGTTTGTGCGTTTTCATGCCCTGCAGTCAATGGTAACCTTCGCTTCCTTATTTGTCCTGGATATTGTGCTCAAATTCCTGCCTATTATAGGATGTACCCTGGCCAGCCTGTTGGGAATAGCAGGTATCATCCTCTGGGTTATCCTTATGTTTAAAGCCTACCGGGGAGAGTATTTCAAATTACCGTTTGCCGGCAGGATTGCCGAACAAAACTCCTAAAGAAAACGTTTTCAAAAACAGCGAATATCCCCTTGAAACCATCCACAGGCGTAAGGCATACTAGTTATAGACAATACGTACTATAACTAGAAAGGATCAGCCCATGCCTGATAACTATACTATAGAAAAAAGGAAGCTTGTCCGTTTTCTCGTCACTATGCCGTTAAAATATGCCAAGCTGGCTATCAATGGCCTCAGCGGAACAACCTGTACGCACGATATCAGCGCGCAGGGTGTCGGCCTGATTACTGCCGAGGAATTGCCGGTGAATTCGCCTTTAAATATATGCCTTAAGGTTCCGGACAATGGCGAAGAGATTCAGCTAGAGGGAGAAGTAGTCTGGTCAAGGCAGGTAGATGTGTCAAAATACAGGTGCGGCCTGAAATTAAAAGGACTGCAAATAAAACCCATTCCTCTAGTCCTCAGGACAATCTATTCCAGGTTATAATGTTAATTGACATGCCCCGGTCAAAGTAGTATTATAATAAAGTTAAATCAATCCTTAAAAATCAAAAGTAAAAATTAAATGACCGGGTCCAAAATACAAGTTTTTATCGTACTCTCCGCTTTATTCCTCTCTGGCTGCGCCACTTACAGCGTGCAAAAGGGCGAATCCCCATATAACAAAGGATATGTGGTGGCAAGGTATGGAAGGGTCTTGCCGGAATACACCCTGGGTAAAGATAATTCTGTCCCGGATGAACAGGTTGCCCGGGAGCGCTTTCAGAGGCGCAAGAAACAAGTCGAAGCTTATTATAAAAAAATGGGTTATATTGAGAACCGTTTTAAACAGAGCTTCATTGACCCGCCGATTTTTATGCTTCAGGCGGCTATCGGAGTATTGCGGATGCCGGCTATCGCCATACGGGACTACAAATATAACCATGACCCTCAATATAAAGAAAAGATAGATAAGCAGGAAGATGCCGAATATAAGGCTGAAAAAGAACGGGTTAAGGCCATAAAGGACCAGTTAAGCGCTTATATACAGGAAGACCTGCAAAAAGAGGATTCTGTTCCAGGGTCGGCTAAGGTAATACCTCCGGCCCAGGTAGCTGAGGATAAAGCGCCTGCGGTTGCTGCGGCTAAAATTGAAGAAAAGGCAGTGCCACCGCCGGTTAAAGCCGAAGAAAAAGTAGAGCCGCCTGTTGCAGCTAAGGATGGAGAAAAAACAGAGCCATTGCCCGCAGCTAGAGTAAAAGAAAAGCCGGTTCAAAAGAAAGCGGTTAAACCGCAGATTACTTATAAAGCTCCCAAAGCAGTAATTATTGCCAGGCCTGTAAAAGGAGCGTCTCCTTTAAAGGTGCAGTTTTACGGCTCCAGATCTTCTTCGCCTAACGGCAGGATAGCCGCGTATGCCTGGGATTTCGGTGACGGAGATACCTCGGCACAGAGGAACCCCATTAATACTTACTGGAGCGCTACTTACGGCTCGCGCCAATTTACCGCTACCTTGACGGTAACAGACAATAAAGGCATGGCTGCCAGTACCAGCATGGTAATCGAAGTCATTGCACAATAGAATCCCACGGAACAGATAGCCCGCCATCTTAAGAAAGACACTGATTTTAAGCAGCTTAGCGGTACAATAAAACATTTATGCAAATAGGGTATCCTTCCCGTAGAATAATCATTATCCAAATTATTTTGTTGGTAGCCTTGAGCCTGCTCTTGTATGCCAACATATTACCGGGAAAGTTTCTTTGGGATGATTACGGCTTGGTAAGAGATAACGCCCAGATTAAATCCTTAACCGGCATTAAAAAAATTTTTGTGACCGATATCGGGACAGGCTCAAGCACGGCATCTAATTTCTACCGCCCCATACAGATGCTTACCTATGCGCTGGACTATTCCCTGTGGCAGTTAAATCCGACGGGTTATCATTTAACCAGCATTTTTTTTCACCTTGCAGTTGCGCTGGCGGTCTATTGGCTGGCCAGCCTGCTCTTTAAAGATTATTGGCTTTCTTTTCTTGCCAGCGCATTATTCATTATCCATCCTATACATACCGAGACAGTTGCCTATATTTCATCCAGGGCGGATATAATCGCAGCGCTTTTCTTTTTATTGACGTTTATTTTTTATATTAAACACCTTAATTCCGGAAGCCATAAACCGCTGGTTTTTGCGTTATTGTTTTATCCCCTGGCACTTTTAGCTAAAGAAAACAGCCTGGTTTTGCCGTTATTGTTGCTATTCTACCATTATATTTTTAGAGTGAAGGTCAAGCTGCGAATCTTCCTGTTTTTCCTTCTTGAAATATCCGGTTATTTTTTACTCCGTTTAGCCGTTTTAAAATCGCAACCGATTATCCCGTTCGGCAATGAACCTTTCTATTATAGATTGCCGGGTTTCTGCCTGGCTATAGGCGAATATGTCAGGTTAATCTTGTTACCCTTCAATTTACATATGGAATATGGGCTCAGGCTTTTTAAATTTAGCCACCCCGGAAGCACTGCCGGAGCATTAATTCTTAGCGCGGCGTTATTTTGTATGTTTAAGAAATGGAAAAATAAAATCTGGCCGTTTGCCATAGGCTGGTTCTTTATAACCTTATTTCCCGTATCTAATATTTATCCGATTAACGCGTATATGGCCGAACACTGGATATATCTGCCGTCGGTGGGGGTCTTCATTGCCGCATCTTACGCAATATTGAGCCTGCATAGATTAAAATATTACCGGCTTTTTGCTAAAATATTAATTATATTATTGGTTTTTTATTACGCGCACCTGACAACCCAACAGAACAATTATTGGAGGAGCCCGCTTCTTTTACTGGAGAGGACGTTGAGGTATGCGCCTTCCAGTCCGAGAGTCAACAACGAGTTAGGCAATGAATACGCCGGGATCGGGGATAGTAAAAAAGCGGCAGAATTCTATAAGAAAGCGATTATAGCTAATCCGCGCTATAAATCGGCCTACATCGGATTGGGCAATCTATATTATGCGGTAGATAAGCCCGTGGAGGCTTTAGCGATGTACCAAAAGGCCGCGGGGTTTTTCCCTGATTCTCCCGAGCCATATGTAGGGTTGGGCAATACGCTGTTAAAATTAAGGCGAGGGGAGGAGGCGGTAAGTGCGTATGAGAAGGCTATAGCGCTGCAGCCGGATGCATCCTATATCTACCATAATATCGCCGTAGCCTATTTTTCTTTAAAAAAATACGGCCCGGCGGTTAAGTATTTTGATAAAGCAAGCAAGCTCGGCTATCCGCAAAATCCTCAATTAGAAGAATCCCTCAGGCCTTATCGATGAAATATCTTGACGGCAAGGAGCGCTTATTATATATTCAGGCAGGATCAGCGGGCGTTCTAAAAACACTGAAAAAATGAGCAAGAAAATATTTTTTAAAATTGTTGCAGGCGGGGTGCTTATTATTGGCATAACAGCTTTTATCGGGCACTGTATAATAACAGTCCGCAAGCCGAATATTATTTTGATAACCCTGGATGCTTTAAGGCCTGACCATCTTGGATGCTATGGTTATAAACGCAATACCAGTCCGACTATAGACAAGTTGGCTGAGCAGGGGGTTATATTTACTGATTTTATCGCACCTGGAGCACATACAGCTCCTTCCAACGCATCTTTAATTACTTCCACCTATCCCAACTTGCATAATGTTAAAGATTGGGGCTATCAATTCGTCCAGGAAATGCCCAGAACCCTCCCTGTACTTTTAAAAGAAAAAGGTTACAACACAGCGTTTATTTCCGACCAGATAGGCTTGACATCAATCCAAGGGTTTAAAAGTGGCTTTGATACATTTGACGTGGTAAGATCAATAAACCGTAACCCTCTTCCCAAGCGGATCATCGAAATAACGGATTCGGCGATAAACTGGCTGAGAGATAATAAGCATAAGAAATTTTTTCTCTGGGTATATTATCTTAGTCCCCATGGGCCGTACGTTCCGGGCCGGCCTTATAATAAAATATTTTTTCAGGATGAGTATTATAACATTAATAAAACCATACCGATTTCTCAGGATTCCTACAACCAGACCTCAATTGGAACTATACCTGGCTATTTGTCGGTTAACGGCATTAACGATGTTGATTATTATATTTCGCAGTATGACGGAGAAATCCGGCGGGTTGATTATCAAATAAGTCGCTTACTGGAAGAATTAAAAAAGGGGGGCCTG
>Ga0172380_10001055_pt1 | contig 49084 bp, 65 predicted proteins | sample Leawe162metaG_FD_119747 | JGI IMG/M metagenome (GOLD analysis project Ga0172380, IMG submission 119747) | Leachate microbial communities from a municipal landfill in Southern Ontario, Canada - Leachate well 162 metaG | ecosystem: Engineered > Solid waste > Landfill > Unclassified | place... | reverse complement strand
CCCGCTGCACGACCACGAGAGATGATTGAAATTTTCTGCACTGGATCTGCGTACGGAAGCACTGAAGCCACGAGTGCATGACCCGCTTCATGGTATGCCGTTATCTCCCGCTCTCGGCGTGAGAGTACATGGCTCTTTCTTTCGGGACCAAGCATCACCTTCTCGATAGAGCGAATGAGATCAAACTGTCCAACCTTCTTGCGGTTCTCACGTGCTGCGAGGATAGCACCCTCGTTCATGAGTGAGTAGAGGTCGGCTCCAGAGAAGCCTGGGGTTCGTTGTGCAATGATATCGAGATTCACATCCTCCTGAAGTGGCTTCTTGCGTGCATGCACCAAAAGTATTGCCTTGCGGTCCTCGCGGTCAGGAAGATCAATAGTGACGCGACGGTCAAAACGACCTGGACGCAAGAGTGCTGGATCAAGAACGTCAGGTCGGTTTGTTGCCGCCATCACCACGACCTTCTGATTAGGCTCGAAGCCATCCATTTCAACAAGTATCTGATTGAGAGTCTGCTCACGTTCATCATTGCCTCCCCCAACACCCGTACCACGAACACGACCAACAGCATCGATTTCATCAACAAAGATAATTGCGGGCGCAGCCTTCTTCGCAAGTTGAAAAAGGTCTCGTACACGACTTGCGCCAACACCGACGAACATCTCAACGAACTCAGAGCCTGAGATTGAAAAGAATGGAACACCTGCCTCACCTGCAACCGCGCGCGCAAGGAGCGTCTTTCCGGTACCAGGAGCACCCATCATCATCACACCCTTCGGAATCTGTGCACCAATATCGAGAAACTTCTTTGGATTCTTAAGAAAGTCGACAATCTCTTCAAGTTCCTGCTTTGCTTCCTTTGCACCCGCAACATCCTTAAAGGTAACCTTCTGCGTCTGATCGTTTGGGTCGATCATGCGTGCTTTTGATGAACCAAAATTCAACGCCTGCATACCTGCCCCACGCACCGAGCGTGTGAAAAACCAGATAATGACACCGAGAAGCACCAAGGGGAACAAGAACGGGGCAAGATTTGAGAACCAGTAGCGGAACCCTGACTCCTGATCTACCTTAATCGCTACACGCGCAATTTCTTCAGTGCTAACACCAAGGTTCACAAGGGTCTCCGTAACTGCGGCATCATTCTCTTTCTTTGAAAGTCCTCCCGTGCGGGTATCATCCTTGTAGCTAATCTCAAGCGCACTTCCCTTCACAACAATCTCGTTCACCTCATCACGCTTGATCTGTTCAGCAAGCTCTGAAATGGAGTATTCTTCAGGCTGTGTTGCAGAATCAGAGAGTTGCGCATATACGAAAGAAAGGACCACGAGGAAAAGTACCGCAGAAAGGACATTATTCCAGAAATTGCCTGGACCTACGGGCATCTTCTCAGGAAGACGCGGAGTTCGTCGTTTAGTGTTTTTCTTGTCGTTCTGCTTCTCTTCTGTAACCTCCGGAGTAGTGACATTCTGCTCTGTTTCCTGTGGATTTGACATGAGCCGTATTATACATAGAAATGTGCCTTTTGCGAGAGAAAACGACTCCGATTCTCGTGGTATAGTTTGCCTTGTATGAAGCCCTTGGTATCCCATAAACGCGTCTCCTTTGACTTCGATTTGCTTGAGACATTCGAGGCAGGTATTTCCCTGTTGGGCACTGAAGTGAAGTCAGTACGCGGCGGTCAGGGCAAGCTTGAAGGTAGCTATGTGATTATCCGTGGTAAAGAGGCATTTTTAGTTGGTGCTTCGATACCTGCATTCCAAAAAAAGAATGTGTCCGCAAGCTATGACCCCGAGCGTACCCGCAAGATTCTCCTGACCAAGAAAGAGCTTGCAAACCTTGAACAAAAGAGCGAACGTCAGGGTTTGACTATAGTACCTATTAAGTTGTATAATAAAGGGAGTAAATTGAAGCTCGAAATCGCGATTGCACGCGGTAAGAAGAAGACAGACAAACGTCAAAGTATTCAGAAGCGCGACACTAAGCGCGACCTCGAGCGGGAGGTGAAATTCCGCTATAAATAAACACCTGCCCTTCCCACACAGAGTCTGCGGTACGTGCCTCACTTACGGCAATCCGGACTTTCTATGGGGATGACAGGCTTAGACGGTTTGCCCCGTTTCGTATGTGCAGCGTCGAAGTTGAATGGAACTTCGTAAAAATTCATTCGATCGTACGTGCTAAGAAAAGCGTACCAAGCCCTTACGCTCACGCGTTTGGGTTCGCACCAGCTGTAGCGTAACCGCTCGCTGTGCGCGTCACAGTATTTCTTGTCTCTAGAAATACTCGTGGTGATATAAAACAGAGGCTCTAGATACTTCCCTCGTTTCCGGAGGTATCCAAATTCTTCGAAGCTCGATGACGTTCCGTTTCGTTCACCTTTAAGGCTCGTCATTTAAATCTAAAGAGGAACTACGCGCTGTAGACTCATGCGATCGGTCACTCTCGGACGGCGGTTCAAGTCCGCCCATCTCCACATATAATACATAATCGCCCCGAAAGGGGCTTTTATTATGGAGGTTTTCTCATTTTCAAATTGAATGCATTGACGAAAGACGCATATAGGTATAGTTTAATAGTTATTAAACCTTTAAACTATATCCTATGGACTCATCTCATCGCATTCGTCTTTCCTGGAACTTACTTCGCTATTCATACGGAGTCGTTATCCTGCTCGTAGGTCTTGATAAGATCTTTGGCACAAATCTTATTGTAGACTGGCCTCAATACATCAGCGCATTTGTACTCACTCTACTTCCCGTTTCCCTACCAGTGTTCCTTGTTACTGTTGGTATCATTGAGGTTATTGTTGCCCTCATAATGCTTATGAAATCGCCACGCATCGCTGGATACATCAGCATCGTATGGCTCGTTGTTATCGCGATTAATCTTCTTATGGCGGGATATGTCGACGTAGCAGTACGCGACCTTCTTCTCGCAGTCGGCGCGTTTGTATTGGCTGAGCTCACCACGGTAGTTCACGGACAAAAGAATGCTTAACGCTACAGAAATAACAAAACTCAAGAAATTGCTCACTAAGGAGGACGAGCGCCTCCCTATCGTGTTCAATGCGCTTTCTGACCAGAAACGCTGTCTCATATTCCGCAGTTTTCTGAAGCAAGAAAAACTCTGTGTAAGCGACATAGCGAAAACGCTCGGCATCTCAATGTCTCTTGCGTCTCAACACCTCAAAATCCTTGAGATAACAGGTCTCCTTACCCGCGAACGGCAAGGGCGCATCATCTACTTCCGCCCCAAGGTATCAGATGAGCTTGTACGAACAATTATTAAAGCTGTTGCTTAAGTATGGATACGAAACTCATAGGACATGATGTGGTAGCCGAAGGAACGATGCTGTTCCGCTTTGAGAAGCCGGAAGGTTTCACGTACACAGCGGGTCAGAGCATTGATCTCTTGCTTATTGATCCGCCTGAAACCGACGCGGAAGGCGACACGCGAGCATTTACGCTCGCAAGCGCACCGGATGACACCCATCTCGCCATTGCGACCCGCATGCGTGATACTGCGTTCAAGCGCGTGTTGAAGAGTATGGTACCAGGAACACCTATGCGGTTTGAGGGACCGTTTGGCGAATTGACACTTCCAGAACAACCAGAGAGACCTATAGTATTTCTTGCAGGAGGCATCGGCATTACTCCGTTTTATTCTATGAGCCGTTATGCAACGACGCATTCTCTCCCCCACCAAATAACGCTCTTTTACTCAAATCGTCGTCCTGAAGACGCGGCGTTCCTGAATGAGCTTCTGACACTGCCAGAGCGGAATCCAAACTTCGCACTTGTAGGGACAATGACTGAAATGGAAAAGTCCGCACAGGAATGGGCTGGAGAGCAGGGCTACATTGATGCCACTATGCTGAAACAACATCTGGCTGATGCTGAAAATGCTCTCTACTACATCGCTGGTCCTATAGGTATGGTCGCCGCGCTCCGTACAATGCTCAACGAGATGGGAGTCAAAAAGGAAAGTATTCGTACCGAGGAGTTCACCGGATACTAAAAGCTATGGAAGAAATAGCCATTTACGAAAAGCCAACGTGTTCCAAATGTCGCATAGCCCTACAGATGCTCGATGCGCATGGGGTCCCCTATCGAGACGTGCGGTATTACAACAAACCGCTCACGCAGAAGAAGCTTACAGAACTGGTGAAGAAGCTCGGCATTACCCCAAAAGCATTGCTTCGTACGGAAGATCCCGTATACAAGAAAAACAACGTGAAACCTGAAACGCTCAGCGATGCTGAGATTATCGAGCTTATGATTACCCACCCTGACCTCATGCAACGCCCAATTCTTGAGCGCGGTGACCGTGCAATAATCGGCAGACCTTCAGAACGTGTGTTGGCATTCCTAAAGGAAAAGTAGTAGCACTACCCTTGAAGGGCTGTACGTGCTGGGTATCGAATCACGGCATTAGAGTATTCTCGCAAGTACGACTGCTTCATTGTGTTCGGTATCTTTTGCTCCGTAGAGAAGCGTCATATTTTTGTGAGCACGGCGAAGCTTCCGCAACGCTTTCAATGCGCCTGCGTTACCCCACAGCTCTTTCTCATACTTGTCTTGGAACGATTTCCATCGTTTTAGGTCGTGACCAAACCATTTTCGTAGCGCTGTGCTTGGAGCAATATCCTTTGCCCAAAGATCAAGCTCGGCGCGTTCTTTTGATACCCCGCGCGGCCAAAGCCTGTCGACAAGAACCCTGAAGCCATCATTCTTTTCTGCCGGTTCGTAGATGCGTTTTATCTTGAGCATGGTGTACGTCTATTATAGTACCTGTAGTCCTCAAAGACTCCCTTCTTTTTCTCCTCTGCAAAGCGAACTAGACAATGGGCACATTGCGTTGTATTGTTGTGCCAGTTTTCAGTACCTACCAACCAATGAGGAAAGCATCATGGCTCAAGAAAGTCGTCCAGCGACAGTGCTACTGGTAGCACGGTCGTTCGTCGTTAAAGATGATCGTGTACTCATGATCCAGCGCTCAGCAGGAGATCGTCGCAACCCTTCCCATTGGGAAGCACCCGGCGGAAAGCTCGACAGCGGACAGGACCTGCGAGACTGCCTCGATCGCGAATTGAGTGAGGAAACAAAGATTCGCGTGCGTCACGTCGACAACATTGCCCATTACGAAAGTCGAGTCATCAATGATGGCGGTCCGTACCACGGAATGACGTACGCCGTACTGTTCTGCATCTCGCACATTGTCGCTGGCGAGGTTGAGCTGAGCCAAGAACACGACGCGTATCGCTGGTGTAAATATAAACAGATGATTGCACTCGTACTGACTCCAGAGACACGAAAAGCAGCGGCGCACCTTGAACGTCGGCTGAGAAGGACCGGGGTCAAGTGACTCCACGACAGTACATCTGATGAGAGGCATCCATAGATGCCTCTTTTTTTATATAAAAAGGGCCCCGCGCGTTGCGCAGAGCCCATCTTTTATTTGTTCTAGAATTTTCTTATTCTAGTTCTGATTACCTGTCAGGAAAGACACGCTTGGACATGTCGCGGAACATCATCCAGCAAAGCACGGCGAGAACCATTACCGAGAAGCTCTTGAACGAGTTGAGGTTGATGATACATGCATAACCGACGCATATAATCGAAATCAGCACGAACGGCGTGGTGACCGCGAGTGCCGACGTGAGCCAAGGATTGTCTCGTATCCCCAGAGGACCATCCGTGATTCCTCGAGAGAAGCGAGTGACTTGAGCATATAGATATCCGATTATTGCAATCAAGAACAGCAAGCTTGCGATAAGTCGAGCAAGCTCGAGAAGAGCGTGAAACTGGCCGATATCGAAACGGTCGTTCCAGCCGACTGGCCAGTGACCAAAAAGAAGCCAGATTCCAATGAGCGCAATGGTCAAGCTGCTGAAGAACAGTGTCTTGGGTGACATGGCGCACCTCCCGATGCGTTTGTGAGAACGATATACCGAGAGCACTATGCACCTCTATGGCCTTTGTGGCAAGAGTAGCGCTCCGTGTTTACTTGTGCGGCTTTTGGAGCAGTTCTGTCTCTCGTTTCAATCGTGCTTTTATCTTTCCTACTAACGTGCCGAGAGTCACATCAGATTTGATAACATATTCGTCACCTCCTGCACTTACCACTTCTGCAATCTTTTCAAGGTCATCAAGTACCGTCATGATGATGACGGGAGCTTTTTTCCCCCATGCATCTTCGCGAAGACGTTTTAGTGTCTCGAGTCCATCCATACGCGGCATGATGACATCAAGCAGAATCAAGTCGGGATGCTTGTCGAGTGCCATGCCAAGGCCCGTCTCGCCATTGTCCGCAACAAGCACGTTGAATTTTTCATAGGTGAGCGCCGTCTTCAGTGCCTCACGAAGCTCTGTGTCATCTTCAACGATAAGTATCGTCCTTGCGGTAATATCGGGTTCCATAAGGCAATTATAGCATCACCTTCGCGCGTGACGAGGTAAGGTCACGACAAAGGTGCTACCCTCTCCTTCTTTAGAAGTAAACGAAATAGTGCCGCCGAGAATGCGTATCGCCTCCTTTACTATGTAGAGTCCAAGGCCTGTACCATCGGTCACAAGAGAACGCGCATTTGAAGCACGGAAGAGTTTTGAGAACAGCATATCCTGGTCTGCGGCTGGAATACCGATTCCAGTATCAGTGATGCTGAGGGTCATTTGATCACGCTCCAAAGATACTGCAAACCGTACGTCTCCCCCATCAACGGTGTACTTGACGGCATTACCTAATAAATTACTTGTAATCATTTGGAGCAGATGCGCGTCAGTACGCAAGGTACCCATATCAGCTGGCCAGTCAGTATGGATGCGCACAGATTTTTGTGTGGCAAGCGCATCATACTCATCCACAACGCCTTGGAAGAATGACTGAAGTGTTACCTCAGCGTATTCTGGCACAAAAGTACCGAGATCAAGCTTGGAGACGCTCAAGAAATCCGCCACAAGACTGTCCATGCGCTCAGCGCTTTTTTTTATTTTTACAACATACGCAGCCTGTGTTTCAGTGAGTGCTCCTGTTGTTTCAAGAAGCTCAATATTCCACTTCATACCAGAAATCGGCGTGCGGAGTTGGTGCGACGCAAGCGAAACGAATTCGGTCTTTGCCTTATCAACCTGTTTCTGTTTGGTAATATCGACGAAGGTGAGCATTCCCTTTCGCTTCCCTTCTGCATCGGTAGCGGGAAACAGCGAGAACAGTACCCAGCGCATTGCGCCATCAGGACGCTTAAGCTCTAACTCCACATCGCTTACATACTTTCCGCGCTTAAAGTATTCTGGAATAAGAGAGACAGTCCGTGTCTTCTCATTCTTATCTTCCACAAAAAATGTATAGACATTCTTTCCATCGAGCGCCTGCTGCGCGACACCGAAGAATCGTGCTGCAGCAAGATTGATTGATTCGATAGTGCCATTCAAATCTACAACAACGTATGGTACTGGACTGCCACGATAGAGTTCGGAGAAGAATTCTCGTGAATACATGAGCATATTCTTCGTCATATCTTTTGCGATAGAACGCGCATTCATCGCGAGACGCAGTGACTGATGGACGACAACGGTGACGAGGGCGATGACCGCGAATACTGCTACATAGAAAGCTTCACGGAGATGCTCATCGGCAAGAGGATAGATGGTGATGGCATAGAGCGCTCCTGCAACGAGCAGTGCACATACGCCGAGCGATGCAAAAAGAGCACGTATTCCGGAACCGGACATGCACCAATAATAACAGGTTTCGTCATGCAGAGAGAGTAACGTCGTGTATACTGCGTGACTATATGGAGAAACGAATGCCAAACAAAAAGGTTGTGGTGCAGAGAGCACGTAAAGGAGCAGGGCTCGGACTCTTTGCGGGTGTACCTATGAAACGTGGTGACACTATCATTAACTATACTGGTGAGCTCATCACGACACAGGAAGCTGATCGGCGTGGCGGCAAATATCTATTCATATTGAATGATGATTGGGTAATCGACGGAAAGAATCGTGAACATATCGCACGGTACATTAACCATGGATGTAAGCCAAACGCAGAAGCAGAAACGGACGAGGATGCCAAGAAAATCCGTATTCTTGCACGACGCAAAATCGTGCCCGGAGAAGAAATAACGTACGACTATGGAAAGGAATACTGGGACGAGTATATAAAACCGCACGGGTGCAAATGCGACGCGTGCGTGAAGCGGTAGTCTCTCGCTACGACTCTATTCTATGCCAGCTTCGGCAGAAGTCTCTACCTCTGCTTCTGTTTGACCTTCAGTGTTGTCGGTGTCAGTAGACGCTTCTTCAGAGCTTTCTGCTGTGGTCGTAGCACTCTCGTCCGTAGTCACAGGCTCCGGCTCTGGAGCTGGTGTATTACCGTCTTGGCCCTGTGGGACAAGGCCACCGTTCGGTATATTACGGAATTCCTGTCCTGGAATATTTACAGGAGCAATTTCGTTGCCCGATGCGTCAGTCTGCACACCCGCCTCTCGGACCGCTGCTGCCACATCAATCTGTCCTGTATCGGAACGACCGAGCATAACCGCACCCACAGCCACAAGCGCCCCCATACCGAAGATGCTCAGTATAAAAGCCGGACTTTTCATCCTTCGTCGCGATAGTGGCGCGTCGCTCGGTGCTGTTGTCTTCCTTTGTGCCATGATGCGAAAAGTATAGCACTTCCACAGTACGCTCGTCACTAACCAGAAAGGACCTGGGGATGCAGAGCCTACCTTGCCCTTTTCCTCTTCTTGTGGTAAATTCTGCGGTATCCGAGAGAGCGGTTGCTCTCTTTTTAGATAGCCTTTTTCCACCTTGAAAGACGAACGAGTACGTATCAATGAGTCTATACGGGCGCAAGAGCTTCGCGTAATTGGTGCTAGTGGCGAGAATCTGGGAGTAATCTCAACCGCCGAGGCATTGCGACACGCAGTTGAAGCTGGACTTGACCTGATTGAAATTTCCCCTGCGGCAGTACCGCCGGTGGCAAAGATTATGGACCACGGGAAGTACCAGTACGAACTCAAGAAACGTGCTAAAGAGGTAAAGGCAAAGTCGCATGTCACCGAGACAAAGAGCGTACAGGTAAAGATCGGCACTGGCGATCACGATCTTAATCTCAAAGCAAAGCGTGTCGCCGAGTGGCTTGCCGAGGGGCATCGGGTCAAAATCGACCTCTTCCTCTGGGGACGCTATAAGTACATGGAGGCAACATTCCTCAAAGAACGACTCGAGCGTTTCTTGAAAATCATTCCTGCCGAGTATAAAATAGCCGACGAGATTAAGAAGAGTCCAAAGGGCTTCACTACCACCCTCGAACGAGTTTCTGGTAAGTCTAAGCAGTAGTCACACGAGTAGCAACATCCATATGAAAACAAATAAATCATATACAAAGCGTATTAAGGTCACTAAGAATGGCAAGCTTATTGCGCGAAAGGCTGGTCAAAACCATTTTAATTCACGCCAGACTGGCACACAGCGCCTCAACCGCAAGCGAACGCAAACAATCACGATGTCAGCACGAGCACGAAACCGTTTCCTCGCAAACGCGTAGAGTACATTATTAACGTTTACGTAATTTCAGAACATGGCACGAGTAAAAGGAGGAGTACAGGCACAGCGTCGCCGCAAGCGAATCTTGGCGCAAACGAAGGGTTACCGTTTCGGTCGTTCTACAAAGAAGCGTCAGGCTATCGAAGCAATCCATCACGCACACTTGAGTGCATTCGCACACCGACGGGACAAGAAGAATGATTATCGCCGCCTATGGACCGTCCGTCTTAATGCAGCGCTTCGCGCAGCAGGACTTACCTACAGCCGATTCATGAAGACTTTGAAGGATAAGAATGTTCTCCTCAATCGTAAGATGCTTGCACTTGTTGCAAACGAACGACCTGAGTCATTCGAACGTTTCCTAGCAAAAGTGAAATAGTGCGGGGCACTATTGCAAGAGGTTGTCGGTATGTTGAGGTTACGAAACATACCATACAACCTGAACAGCACCTGTAAGGTGAAATAAGATTTCACACTATACAAAAACCCCACACCATATGGTGTGGGGTTTTTGTATTTAGAAATCAATTTCGATTCGCTCCCCTTCTTTCGGGGCAATAGCGTCGAGACCTAGATAGTCGCGGAGACGCTGTACCAAGAATAGCGCCGAGCGTTCTTCACCCATAGCGACAAATACGCGTTTTGCTTTGCCGCTTCCTTGGCTCACAAGATCAATGAGTTGATCACGGTCTGCGTGTCCTGAATATCCACGTATGCGGGCAATTTTTGCACGCACGCGCACATCAGTGCGGAGGATAGATACTTTCTTGGCACCATCTTGGAGCACGCGACCAATACTTCCAACCGTCTGATACCCCACGAGAAGCAGTGTGGTCTTTGGATTCTCAAGATATTTCTGCTCATGCCCGAGTATGCGCCCTCCGTGACTCATGCCTGATCCTGCAATAATAATCTTTGCGCCGTGCACTTTCTCTATCTGTGCAGAATCCTTTGTTGAACGGGTCAGGGACAGTTTTGGAAAATCAAATATGTCATCTCCTTTCCGAATCTGCTCCTGTGCAGATGTCTTAAGGTACTCCGTATACTTTCGGTATATCTCCGTCACCCCAATGGCAAGCGGTGAATCGAGAAACACAGGAATTGCTGGTATCACTCCTGCCTCTACGAGGTTATTTATCTCATAGAGCATTCCTTGCGTGCGCTCAAGTGAGAAGGCTGGAATGATGAGTGTTCCCTGCTTCTTGATAGTGTCTTCTATATATCCGCGCAAAAGACTGGTACGCTCTTCAACTTCTTCATGAAGACGATCACCATACACACTCTCCATAAGGAGATAATCGTAGTCATGGACCACTTCTGGTGGATTTAAGAGCGGTTGCGGTATGTTGCCGATATCTCCCGTAAACAAGAACTTCTTGCCTCCCCGCTCGAGGGTGACCATAGCAGAACCGAGAATGTGACCAGCGTCAGTCAAGGTTGCCGTTACGTCACCAGGAAGCATGACTGGTGCGTGATAGGGCCGAGTCTCCCAACGAGCAAGCGCGTCGGCAATATCCTGCTCCTCATAACAGCGCGGGGTGCCATACCGCTCCGATTCGTACACCATAATCTTGTATGCATCCCGTAGCATGACGGCCGCCAAGTCCCGTGTGGGTGGTGTTGAATAGATAACTCCTTGAAATCCATCACGAACAAGCTTAGGGATACGACCAATGTGATCGGCGTGCGCATGGGTCACAAAAAGCGCATCTACAGACGCGACGTCGTATGGAAACGGCTCGCAATTCTTTGCAGAAGCAAAACGATCACCTTGAATTAGTCCACAATCGACAAGTATCTTCGCTTTAGGTAACTCCAGAAGAAAGTTTGCTCCTGTAACGTTACCCGTACCACCGTAGAAGTTAATGAATGCCATGTACTATTCAGCAATTGGAGCAGCTCCTTGTGCAATACCGTAGCCAAGAATGCCACCAAGAGTATCCATACACAGATCAAGCGCTGTATCTAATAAAAAGCTCTCTTCCCGCGCCAAGGAAATTCCTGCTGCATATTCAAAGATTTCCCATCCAATGCCGACGAGGAGTACTGCAGCTATATACCAAGAGAATGTGCGCAGTCGTGGAGAAAGTCGCGTATGAAGAATTGAGTAACCGAGTGCGACTGAAATACCACCGAGGAGATGCATAGGGATATCAAACCATGGGAACTTCCAGTACAAGTACAACTCAAGTGCAACAACATGTACCACCGCAAGGAGGATGAGCGCCGCGAAGAAGAAGGTAAGTCGGATGGACATGCGTGTATGGTACCACAGCAGAAAGACTCAACGCTCAATCAAGACAAGGCGTGAGAAAGTCTGGGAGACTTTCGCAAGACCTTGCTCGATAGTCTTCGAAGTTTTAGCTAAACAAAACTATCAGCAAGGCTAGAAAATTGGTTGAGTGCTGAGCCTTTCCCACTAAAAAAGCCCGCTAAGCGGGCATCTTTAGTAGAGCAGTGGTGCATGTATCCTGAATTTCTCCAGGTGGGTGCTCTTTCCAAACACTTGTGAAATCTCGTCGCGGCGAGTTCTCATCCGTATTTGTGACTACAAGCTCCCTATAAGATACATAAGCAAGAACATGCGTTCCACTGCTCTGTGATTTAGTATAACAAACACCCGAGCGGTAAATGACTGGGTGCTTGTCACACTGTGCATAAAACAAAAAAACCGCCCTTGCGGACGATTTTTTGTTTTATGGACTGACGTCAATGCTTTAGTCCTTCGCGCCGTCTAGATCAATGTCGTACATAATCCTCTCTTGAGCGGTCACATAGTTCATAATCTCATCCTCGCCAAACCATATTGCAATCTCGCGCTCAGCCTCCTCAGGTGATTCAGAACAATGAATGAGATTGCGGACTGCGCGATTCTCAAATGAAGAGTGTCCATATGAGTCAACGGTGTAATCTCCACGAATCGTTCCTACATCAGAGGTAGATGGCTCGGTTGTACCTACGAGCTTGGTCACCACTGCTACCGCCTGGTTGCCTTCGAGGACCACTGCAATAGCTGGTGCTGCGGTCATATAGTGCACGATAGTGCGGATGATGTCTTTCCCGTATTCGATTGGCTCCTTCTCTATTGGAAGATTGTGGCTTTTGAGATCCTCAATGATGCGGTTTCCCTTCTTCAAAAACCAAGCATCGTCCTTGTTGTAGTGCGTCATGAGCTTTGCTTCAGTCGGTACGAACATTTTCATCGCAGTAAACTTAAGACCCGTGCGCTCAAACCGCTTAATGACCTCACCTATGAGCGACCGTTGTACGGTGTCTGGCTTCAAAATGACGAAGGTTCGTTCTTGATGGGGTTTGCGGGTGCTCATGGGTTAGTTGTTAGTTATTAGCAATTAGCTCTTAGAAAAATACGCCCAGAGTATACATGACAAAACGTCCTACCTCAAGGTGAATTGTCGAAGACAAGAGAAGGTGCCCTGGGGTACAAGGCGCCACTACAATCGGGTCATGATCTCAGGTCCATTTTCCGTAATAGCGACGGTGTGCTCAAAATGAGCGCTCCGTGAGCCATCGACCGTGTAAACGCTGTATCCATCACCATCGTCATCAAAATACACTTCCTTACTGCCAACATTCACAATTGGCTCTATAGCAAATACGTTACCCACCTTGATAAGCGGACCTGTTCCTGGACGACCGTAGTTCGGAATTTGTGGCTCCTCATGCACAGCATGACCAACACCGTGACCGCACAACACCTCGACGATACTGAATCCGCGTGACTCAACAAATGTCTGAATAGCATGACCGATATCGCCAATATGATTCCCTGGTTGTGCGGCTTTGATACCCAAGGCAAGCGCTTCTCGTGTTGTCTGCATCAGCTTCTCTGACACACTGTCGGTCTTCCCCACGGGTACCGTAATGCCTGAGTCCGTTATCATTCCCTTGTAGCCAATCGACATGTCGAGGTTGATGATATCGCCTTCTTTCAAGACCTCATCTGCGCGGGGAACGCCGTGTTGCACGGTGTTATTAACCGAGGTGCAAAGTGCTGCAGGATACGGATGGTTGGCAAACTCTGGATGATATCCGAGAAGTACGGGCTCAACACCAAAATCCTCAGCAAGCTGAAGCGCGTAGTCATTGATATCTTCAGTAGAAACCCCAGGCTTTGAATATTCTCCAAGCGTCTTGAGTATCTGTGCAAGAATACGACCTCCCTCACGCAGGTGTAGTATCTCTTCATTGGTCTTTATTCGTGACATACGCAATATGGTTACCGAAGCGAAAGCGCTTTAAGAATATCTTCATGCACTGCTTCAATGGACTTCGTTCCATCAAGATCAATTACTGTCGTGTGTGGTCGCGTCTCGTAATACGCAAGTACAGGCATGGTTTCCTCCCTGTACCAGGTGAGTCGCGACTCTATAGAAGAAGGGGTATCGTCTGCCCGAGCGCGTTTTTCCATGCGTGCACGCACCACAGCTTCATCAGTAGCCAAGTTGATGATGGTCAAGTGTTCACGTCGGTAGAATGCGAGAGCACTCTCAAGTACACGAGCCTCATCTACCGTGCGGGGTAGCCCATCAAGAAGGAGATGGCACTCAGGGTCCACGTGATGGTGGAATGCATCGCCCCAGAGGACTACCGAGAGAAATAGGGGTTGTAGGCGTCCTGTATCAAGGGTCTCAAACACCTTCTCTTCAGTGAACCCTTCTCGCTTAGCAGCGAGTGCTCGGAAACGACGTCCTGTCTGTATATCCACCACCCGTCGCTCTGGCTCACGAGCACGCATCACCCGTGAAAGGAGAGCTATTTGGGTTCCCTTGCCGCTGCCCTGCGGACCAACAAATATGATGCTATGCGGTTGCATGAGTGGAATTAAGACCCTCAATCTATCAGAAAATGCCTAATATTCCAAACGACGTCAAGGCTTCTTTTACGGATACACTCCAAGGCAAGTATGCTATTGTACCCCCATGCACAAGCGCATTATCACCCTTGGCGGTCTCCCTGGAAGCGGCAAATCAACCGTTAAAAAACTGATTGCCGAGAAGCTCGGATATACGATGCTCTCAACGGGTGACTTTGTGCGCGAGATGGCACACGCCCGAAACCTCACACTTGAGGAATTCAACGACCTCATCATTCACGATAAGACACTCGATGAAGAGATAGATTCTCGACTTATAGCGATAGAAGGTGATGGGGATCGGTATGTCGTTGACTCACACCTTGCGTTTCACTTCATTCCGAGCGGTTTCTCAGTACTTCTCACCGTATCACTCGAAACCTCTGCAAAGCGCATATTCAATGACTCAAGCTCTCCAATTCGCATAAAAAGTGGTGACACTATGAAAACACTGGACGAGGCACGGGAACGGACAGCACGACGCATTAAGAACCATGTGGATCGCTACAAGCTTCACTATGGCGTTGATCCGTACCATCCCGAGGCATATGACTTCGTAATCAATACAGAGCAGTCAGACCCTGCAGACGTCGCTACGCGCGTTGTAGAAGCCTATCGCGCATGGCTCGCACCTCAGGAGTCCTAGAACGCGTCTCAAAAGCTCGTTGGGGGTTTGAAACGTACTCTACGTTGGCGTGGTACACTGACACTATGGAACGGAAGCACATCATCACCCTGACTGGAAAGCCAGGCAGCGGAAAATCATCTACCGCGGATCGGGTCGCAGAAATGCTGGGCTATACACGCTACTCGCTTGGTGAATACGTACGCGATGTGACCCATAAGCAAAAGCTTACGCTCGAGGAATTCAATAATCGAGCCGAGCATAAGCCAGAGATTGATATGCAGATTGACGAGAAACTCCGCAGTTTGCGTGACCATCACGATATTGTCATTGATGCTCGTCTCGGGTTCTACTGGATACCTGAATCATTCAAGGTGTATCTGGACCTTGATTCTGAACTTGCCATCGCGCGCATCTTTACCGATGTTAATTTGAATAAGAATCGCCAAAAATCTGGCGAGGGCGACGCGGACATGGCAGAGGTGATGGATCAGGTGATGGAGCGTATGCGAAACGAACGTAAGCGTTTCAAGAAGCTCTATGGCGTCGATCCGTACAGCATAGAGCATTTTGACCTCGTCATAGATACCGCACGACACTCACCACAAACGGTTGCGCTCACTATCTTTGACCAATACAAAAAATGGCTCAAGTCATCGACTTGGGAACGAGTGATGAGTAGCGTGCCAATAGGCTTCTCTTTCAAGCATTAGAAAAACGCCCGATCAAAAGAATCGGACGTTTTTCTTTTCTATTTCTTCTATTCCATCTCCCTTATTTTAGTACTGTCGTAGCGATACCTGTGAATCGACGCGTCTCACAATATCTATGACCACCGATACAGCAATGAGCAATGCGGTACCACCAATCGCAAGCGTCTGTACCTGAGTTAGTATCTGCATAATCATCGGAAGTACGGCAATGACACCAAGGAAGAGAGCGCCCGTGAAGGTAAGGCGTGCAATGAGCCTACCAAGGTATGCAGATGTGTGCGTGCCTGGACGTACACCAGGAATGAAAGCCCCCGTGCGTTGCAAGTTCTTTGACATAGCATCAGGATCAAACGTGACTGTTGTGTAGAAGAAGGTGAACACGAAGACCAGTAGGAAGTAGACTGCCGCATACAACACCTGGTTGTTCAAGAATGCAGTAATGTGTTCTTGCCATGAGACCGCGAAACCCACATTGAATGACATGAGAATGTTCAAGAGCATCTGAGGGAAGAGAAGAATCGAGAGTGCAAAGATGATTGGAATAACTCCCGCCTGATTCAAACGAAGGGGTAGGTAACTCGTTGTACCACCATAGGTCTGTCCGCCACGAACCTGCTTTGCATGCGTGATTGGCACTTGCCGTTCAGCCTGTGTCATAACAACGACGCCATACGTGATCGCGAGTGCGGCGACTACAAAGCCGACGAGAAGGGGGACCTGCGATGCATCAAAGTTGAAGAGGAACTGACTAATTGACGTAGGCAAAGCAGCAACAATACCCGCAAAGATGATGATAGAAACTCCATTACCAATGCCGTATTCCGTAACCAATTCACCGAGCCATAGAAGGAGAACCGATCCTGCAGCAACAATGATGACGTTAAGGATGAATTCTTCTGCAGAAAGGCCTGTGAGAACGCCCTGTGACCTAAGCAATGAAAGGAAGCCGAATGCCTGAAGTATTGCAAGCGGAAGTGTGAGCAGACGACTATACTGCGTGAAGCGTGCTCGTCCTGTCTCTCCTTCCTCTGAGTACATAGCCTTAAGCTTCGGCGACATGATGGTCATGAGCTGCATGATAATCGAAGCCGTGATGAACGGTCCAACACCAAGCATGATAATCGACAGGTTGGCGAGTCCGCCTCCTGAAAAGATGTTCATGAGTCCCAGGAATTGGTTGTTGCTGAAGAATTGCTCAAGCACGAGTGCATCGACTCCTGGAATCGGAACCGCTGCAAGTGCACGGAAGACGACAAGCGCCAACAGCACGAACAGAACGCGGTCGCGAATCGACTTCTCTCCGACGATTATCTTCAGTTTCTGAATGAAAGTGTCCATGTGATGCGTTATGCTCCTAATGCATTCCTAATGGTACTACGTATGCGCGCCACGGCAATCCGTGGCGCGCATATGGTTACCCAATGATAGTTCCTCCTGCCTTTTCTACCTTTTCCTTTGTTGACGCAGAGTGTGTCACGCCTGAGAAGGTAAGTTTCTTGGTGAGGTCACCGTTTCCAAGCACTTTTACTTTTGGAAGCTTGCCCTTATAAAGGCCGATGATACCCTTTCCGTGAAGCGTCTGTGGTGATACGTTGTCTCCTGCTTCGAACGCTGCCTCAATAGAGGAGAGATTCACAACAGTCGGAAGTACGCGCTCATTATTCACGGTTCGCGCACGGTTCTTACCATGTCCACGAAGCTTTGGAATACGCTTGATGATGTCACGCATTTCAGGGCGTGGTCGTCCTCCTGCGCGCGCGGTCTGTCCCTTTCCTCCTTTACCAGACGTCTTACCGCGCTTACCGCCGCGACCGATGCGCTTTGCGGCTGTGCGCTTCGTCTTTGGGTGTAGTTGATGTAATTGCATAATGTTGTGCTTAAACGCGGTTACGCCTTGAGCTTCTTAAGTGCAAGAATAGCAGCACGCGCATTGTTAAGCTTGTTCTTGCTTCGTGAAAAAATCTTTGCGGTAACATCCTTCACGCCACCAAGTTCAAGTACGGTACGTACCGAACTTCCTGCTACAAGTCCACGTCCTGGTGCTGGCATAATCATTACCTCGCTTGATGCAAGCTTAACGTGTACGTCGTGAGGGATGTGCTGATTCTTGTTGAGTGGTATCTCAATCAGGTTCTTTCGAGCGCTACGAATAGCCTTGTCGATTGCAAGCTGTGTATCTCCTGCCTTTCCAATACCAACGCCAACCTTACCTTTCTTGTTACCAATCACCATCGCGACACTGAAATTGAATCGGCGACCTCCAGCCATAACGCGAGTAACGCGTCGGATACTGATGATCTTCTGATCAAACTCTGAACGCGCGCGGTCATCACGGCGTGGTGCACGGCGTGGACGACGCTGATTGCGTCGATCTCCTGTGCGTGCTGCTCCACCGTCTCGGCCACGATCCGCAGTCTTAGCGGTTGCGTCAGTGAGAACGGGTGCATCAGTGGCAACGGTCTCTGTTGCCTGTGTCGAAACTGCTGTTTCGGTTATAGCTTCCTGTCTCTGTGCGTCACTCATAATGATATGTTACTGGTTAGATTAAAACTCCAAACCTCCTTCGCGTGCGCCCTCCGCAAATGCGACGACCGCACCCTGATACTGGAAGCCACCACGATCGAAAACGATACGCGTGACACCCTTCTTCTTCGCAAGTTCAGCTAATGCTGTTCCTGACTCCTTTGCACGGAGTAGCGCAGTCTTTGCTTTTCCGGTACGTGTGTCCACAGAAAGCAATGTAGTGCCAGCATCGTCGTTGATGAGCTGTGCATACATGAAGCGATTACTGCGGTAGATAGCAAGGCGTGGGCATGCTTCAGAACCGCGTATGCGTGCACGAATGCGTGCATGACGACGTGTTCGCTTTGCAACTTTAGGTGATGTAGTGCTCATACAGATTTGTTATGAGGCGCGCATTACGCGACACCCTTCTTGCCCTGCTTTCGAATAATGTACTCGCCAACATAGTGGATACCCTTGCCCTTGTATGGCTCTGGTTCCCTAACGCCACGAATGTCCGCTGCAAACTGCCCTACTGCTTCGACATCAATACCAGTGATGGTAATGACACCCTTCTCAGTAGCGACCTCAACGCCTTGTGGAGCAAAGAGCTCTACAGGATGCGAGAATCCTGCGAGAATTTTAATCTTGTTACCTTGTGCCTCTGCGCGATAGCCTACACCCTCAATTTCAAGAACCTTCTTGAAACCTTCAGTGACACCCGTAACCATGTTGCGCGCGTGTGCTGCCCATGTACCCCAAAGCGCCTTAGACTCCTTGGTGTTCTTTGCAGGAGCAAACGTAAGTTCGTTGCCTTCAAGAGTGAGCAGTACATCGTTCTTGATGGTACGTGAAAGTTCGCCCTTTGGACCCTTGATCGTAAGCACACCCTCTGCATAGGTCGCGGTGACCTTCTCAGGAAGCTGGATCGGTTGTTTTCCTAGTCGACTCATATGCGTGTGATTACCAAATAATGAAGAGTTCCTCGCCACCAACGTTCTTCTCACGAGCCACCTCGCCAGTAAGTACACCTGCTGGTGTTGAGAGAATACGCTTACCACGTCCAAACTTAACCGGGAATATCTCCGCAACGCCTCGGTAGAGACGGCGTCCTGGCTTTGAGACACGCTGTACACCCTGGATAGAGTGTTCACCGCGAGCGTCGTACTTCAGTGTGATGTCCAAGGTCTTCTTAACCTTCTTGCCTCGCTTCTCAGCACTCTCGATGAAACCAGATTCAATCAAAGTTTCCGCGATAGCGTGCTTAAGCTTTGAATACGGGATGCTGACCGACTTCTTGCCGACCATACCTGCATTCTTAAGACGAATGATGAAATCTCCTACAGGGTCGTTTACCATGATGATTTCTTAATACCTGGTATATGTCCCTCGTGCGCAGCTTCCCGGAAGCAGATGCGGCACATATCGAAATCGCGCATGTAACCGCGCTTACGGCCACATTTGAAGCAGCGTCGTACAACACGGCTTTTGAACTTCGGCGCGCGACGGGCACGCAGTAGTACTGACTTTTTTGCCATTACGATTGATTAATTGATAGCGTCATGCCCGAAATACATCGGGGTGGCGTATTCTTGCTTCTTGAAAAGTGGTCTCACCGAGAGGCGGTGACCGTCCTTTCCGAACGCGATACCCTGAAAGCCCGCATTCCGTCCCTCTTATGAGGTCGATCGGCGCGCCTGTGTTCCCTTAGGGGTTTGACACCAGAGTATGCGAATATCGCTACGAGGGAGACTATACCAAAATCAAGATAGCGCGTCAATGATATGAAAAAGCCCGCCCCGTAAGACGGGGCGGGCTTTTTCTTCTATACAAAACCTTACTTCTTCTTTGCCTTCTTTTCCTTCACTTCTCCCTCTGCGAGTGGGAAGCGAATGTGGCGAAGGAGCGCTACTGCCTCCTTCTTTGTCTTTGCGGTCGTCACAATAGTGATTGCAAAGCCGAATACATCCTTAATATCTTCATCAGCGGTCTCAGGGAAGATGGTGTGCTCCTTGATGCCGAGGGTGATATTACCCATCTCATCGATTGCGCTCGGCTTGATACCGCGGAAGTCGCGTGTCTGTGGAAGCGAAAGGTGGATGAGCTTCGCAAGGAAGTCATGCATACGCGCACCACGAAGTGTCGTCTGGTAACCAACAACATCGCCTTCACGTAGTTTGAAAGACGCAATTGACTTCTTTGCCGCTCGACGCGCAGTCTTCTGTCCCGTGATGCGCGCGAGACGATCCTGGATAAGGGCAATCTTCTGCTTATCAGAAATCTTTCCAGTACCAGTTGAGACAACAACCTTCATGATACGAGGCGCCTGCATCACGTTTGTATAACCGAAGTCTCCTTTCAGAGCGGTGTACACTTCCTGCAATGTTTCTTTCATTGTTTTCATACTGTGTATGCTATCGCGTTATATCTTCGCTCCAGTCTTGTGGACGACGCGAATTTTCTTGTTATCTTCGACCTTGTACCCCACTCGAACAGGCTTACCTGTCTTTGCGTCCTTAAGCGCAACATTCGCAACAGGAATTGGCATCGGCTTTGCAACGATTTGACCCTGCGTACCACGTTGACGCGCCTTCTGATGCTTCTGTGAAACAGCAACACCTTCCACGAGAACTGCATGCTTCTTTGGGAAGCTCTGTAGTACGGTTCCCTCCTTACCGCGATCCTTGCCTGCAGTGACAATCACGGTATCTCCTTTTTTGATCTTCATGATACGAGTGTTACGAATTAGTTGCTAAACGACCTCAGGTGCCAACGAAACAATCTTTTGGTAACCAGCTTCAGTCAATTCTCGAGGAATTGGACCAAACACGCGGTTTGCGCGCGGCTCATGCTTCTCCTTGTCGACAAGCACAACCGCATTGTCATCAAAACTTACATATGAACCATCCTGACGACGGTATGGCTTCTTCTGACGAACCACTACACCGTAAACGACATCCTTCTTTTTTACGAGCTTACGTGGCTCAGCAGTCTGTACTGAGAGGATGACGAGCTCTCCAAGTTCAGCATATCGCTTCTTTGAACCTCCAAGAACCTTGAAGACGCGGCCGATTTTACCGCCTGAGTTGTCAGTGATAGTGACGAGTGAACGATCTTGAATCATACGAAAACGTTACGAGTTACGGCGGCTATTAATCCTTCACGAGCACAAAGTGCTTGCGCTTTGAAATTGGGCGCGTCTCGCGAATTTCGACCGTATCGCCTTCCTTTGCAGTATTGCCCTTGTCGTCGACCAAAAACTTCTTGGTGCGACGCATAAACTTCTTGTACTTTGGGTGCATCACGTAGCGTTCAACAGCCACCGTGATGGTGTCTTGCATCTTGGTGGCAACAACGACGCCCTTGAGAACGCGTCCCTTTGGTGTCGTAGTAGCTGCTGTAGTGTTTTCTGTCATAGTAATAATACGCTAATGATTATGCCCCGTTCTTTGTTCGTGTATTAAGCTCAGTGAGCGCACGTGCAATCTCCCGCCGTGTATTTCGCTGCGTGCGAGTATCACGGAGACTGCTACCTGCGGTACCAAAACGGAACTTGCGAAGATCTTCGCGTTTCTCGCTTACAAGCTTTACAAGATCTGCACTATTTTTTTCTCGGATATCTTTCATACGCAATTACGTTATACGCGGGTTTCCTCGCGGCTTACAACCTTCGCCTTCACCGGCAGTTTTGCTGTCGCCTTGCGGAGAGCTTCACGCGCAATCGTCTCGCTCACACCGTCGATTTCGAACAAAATACGACCAGGACGCACCTCAAATACAAAGTGATCAGGATCACCCTTACCTTTACCCATCGGCACCTCTGCCGCCTTCTTGGTAACTGGCTTGTCAGGGAAGATGCGAATCCAAATCTTTCCTGCCTTACCCAACGTACGTGAGATAACACGACGCGCCGCCTCAATCTGATTGCTTTTCACGCGTGACTGGCTCGTTGCCTTAAGTCCAAACGAACCAAAGGACACGGTGGTACCGCGTGTTTCAGTTGCCTTGAGACGATCAGGATGCTTTCGCCCTGTCTGCCACTTTCGATGCTTTACTTTCTTAGGAAATAACATACGCGTTTATTTATGCTTCTCGATTATGAGTGCGCGCTCGTCGCTCTTTTTGTGTTGCCTGTGCCTCTGCGTTCGCCTTGCGATCTGCAAAGATGTCGCCACGGTAAATCCATACCTTTATGCCAATTGCACCGTACGGAAGCGTTGCAGTCTCACGCGCGAAATCAATATCTGCGCGCAAAGTCTGTAGTGGGATACGTCCCTTCTTGATCTCCTCCTTACGTGCCATTTCAGCACCTCCAAGGCGACCTGAAGCCATGATACGCACACCTTTCACATCACGATTCGCAATCACCTTTTCTGCAGTCTGCTTAAGCACACGGCGGAATGGCATACGCTTCTCAAGACCCTCAACCACCATCTGACCAACGATAGATGCGCTCGTCTCAGGAGAGCGAACCTCTTCGATGTCAATCTGAATAGCAGGCTTCTCAGTAAGCTTGAGCGTACGAAGGATCATGTCAATTTCCTTGCGGAGCTTTGTAGCACCTTCACCGCTGCGGCCAATGATGAGACCTGGGCGTGACGTACTGATTACGATACGAAATACCTTTTCGTTGCGCTCAATCTCTACGTTAGAAACGTGAAGTCCGCGAAGACGCTTTGCGAGGAACATGCGAACCTTACCGTCGGTGCGAATGTACTCGCGAAACTTCTTTGGATCAGCAGCAAACCAGCGTGACTTCCAGTCACGAATGACGCCGAGGCGCTGACTGTATGGATGTGCGACGTGTGTCATGATGTGTGAATAATTAAAGAATTACTTGCTTCCGAGCTCAACAGCGACATGGCTTGAACGCTTCAATATCTGCGCTGCAGAACCGCGTGCGCGAGGCATGAATCGCTTAAGGACGATACCCTTGTCGACCGCAATTGATTTGATGAAGAGCTTCTCGACATCTGCTCCCTGCTGCTTTGCATTTGCAACAGCTGAGTTTATTAGCTTGACCACTGGATCTGCAGCACGCTTGTTCGTGAACGAGAGTGTCTGGAGTGCCTGCGCAACGCGCTTTCCGCGTACAAGATCAGCGAGCAAGCGTACCTTGCGCGGTGATTGACGATAGTTCTTGAGTACTGCTTTCATAATGATTCGAAACTAACAGCTTATTTCTTTGGAGATGAATCAGCGGTCTTTGCAGCTTTAGCAGCAGCAACCTCAGACTCCTTCTTCTTAACCTCAAGCTCCTTCTGCATCTTTCCTCCGTGACGGATGAATTTCTTGGTTGGAGAGAACTCGCCGAATCGATGACCGACCATTTCCTCTGACACAAAGACGTCGATATGCGTCTTTCCGTTATACACCCCGAAGGTGAAGCCCACCATCTCAGGAGAGATGACTGATGCACGGTCCCACAGCTTAACAGTGCCGACTTCATTCGGCTTCTTCCCAGAGATCTTCTTCAAGATCTTCTCGTTGATATAAGGTCCTTTATATAGTGATCGTGACATATACTAAAATTCGCGCGAATGCGTTTAAGGTTACTCTTCTCCATAATCGGATGAGAACCTCATGGTGCAACAGGTAACGGCCAGTGCTTCATGAAGTGCCCAACATCTGCGCTAGGCCCAGAGGGCGCACAACGCGGAGTGCTCTGAACGTCGGCAATAGTACGCGAAGCAATCCTAGATGTCAACCGGCATTGCTCTGGCTATCCCCTTTCCTTCATATTAGTGTTTTCGGACTCTGGCGAGTTGGAGCGGAATTTGACCAGAAACGTAAAACCGCAGACCAAAGGTCTGCGGTTTTACTAATTCTAGTGACAACTAGCAACTAGTCCTTTCGGACAAAGCCTTACTTCCAAACGATGCGAGCGAAATGAATGTACCTGAGTATATTCATTTCCGAACGAGTGCAGGAAGGAAGAAATTTTCGTTAGAAAATTTCTTACATCATCTTCACGTCAATGCTGACGCCTGACGGAAGAGAGAGGTTTGTGAGCGCTTCAATCACCTTTGCGCCTGGATTCAAGATATCGATGACACGCTTATGCATTCGCATTTCGAATTGTTCTCGCGCATCTTTGTATACGAACGTAGAACGGTTCACCGTGTATTTCTTGATTTCAGTCGGAAGTGGGATCGGGCCAACCACCTTCGCATCGAAGCGAAGTGCGGTATCAATGATCTGCTTCACTGACGTATCGAGGATTTTGTGCTCATACGCACGAACCCGAATACGGAGTTTTTGGACCTCCTCGGTCGCGCTTTTGCGCGCCTTCTTTGGTTCGGCTGTTGCTTTAGTTGTCATAGTGCTTTGTAAGTGCGGCTAAGGTACGCTAACGCGTTACGCAACGATTTTGGTAACAACGCCTGCGCCGACCGTACGTCCGCCCTCGCGGATCGCAAAGTTCTGCTTCTCTTCGAGTGCAACAGGAGCAACAAGCTTGACCTTGAAGGTTGCTGTATCCCCTGGCATAACCATTTCAACACCATCAGCAAGCGTTACTTCGCCTGTTACGTCCGTAGTACGGATGTAGAACTGTGGCTTGTAACCTGTGAAGAATGGAGTGTGGCGTCCTCCCTCATCCTTTGAGAGTACGTATACCTCTGCCTCAAATTCTGTGCGAGGCTTTACTGAGCCCTTTGCTGCCAATACCTGACCTCGGTGTACGTCTTCCTTCTTTGTACCGCGGAGGAGGATACCTGCATTGTCTCCAGCCTGTGCCTGATCGAGCTGCTTGTTGAACATCTCAACGCCAGTGACTGTTGTTCCCGCAGTATCCTTGATACCAACGATTTCAACGTCCTCACCAACCTTGACCTTTCCACGCTCTACACGACCAGTTACCACTGTACCGCGTCCTTCAATAGAGAAGATGTCCTCGATAGGCATAAGGAATGCCTTCTCAAGATCACGCTCTGGAGTTGGGAAGTAGGTATCCATCGCGTTAACGAGGTCAATAACCTTCTCTCCCCATTCACTTGTTGGGTTCTCAAGAGCCTTGAGACCTGAACCACGAATAACAGGAGCATCCTTATCGAAGCCATTCTTTGCAAGAAGCTCACGGAGCTCTTCTTCAACGAGTTCAATCATTTCTGCATCGTCCACCATGTCGCACTTGTTTAGGAATACGATGATGCGTGGAACTCCCACCTGCTTTGCAAGAAGCACGTGCTCACGAGTCTGAGGCATAGCACCGTCAGTTGCAGCAACTACGAGAACTGCGCCGTCCATCTGAGCGGCACCAGTAATCATGTTCTTGATGTAGTCGGCGTGACCAGGCGCGTCGATGTGCGCGTAGTGACGGTTTGGAGTGCCGTACTCAGAGTGTGAAAGCGAAATAGTAATACCGCGCGCCTTTTCCTCAGGCGCCTTATCGATTTCATCTACACCCTTTGTACTTGCGCTGTACCCATTGCCCTTGGCATTAAGTACAGTGAGAATCGCAGCGGTAAGCGTAGTCTTACCATGGTCAACGTGACCAATAGTACCAACGTTTACGTGCGGCTTTGAACGATCAAATTCTGCTGCCATAGTAAAATTTAGTTGCTTAGTACCTAGAGACTAGGTACTAAATAATGATAATTCCGCACACTGCGTTGCGACCCTCCTTTCGTATAGAAAGAGAGAAGTGCGGCGTGTACGCAGAGGGAAGGGCGCGAGAACGCTTCCTCACCTCCAGGTGCACGCGGCATGTCAAAAGAGCAGGACTCCCTCAACTGTGTTTTCACACAATGCGGTGTGGGCAATACTACAAGAACTACCTTGGTTTTGCAAGTAAAGGGACATACAGACACCATCTTCTCCAAACAAATCGTGACCTTGACGACCACTGCTTGATAGGTTTGTTAGATGTGTCGGACCATACATACTATCCATAGTCAAAAAATACACCAGCGCCCATGAGGGCGCTGGTGTATTTTCGTATGGCGCAATCAGTATTACTACTTGCTGCTGCCACGCATAAGCTTTCCTGGCTTTCGTCGTGAAACGATGAGCCGATTTGAATGCTTCTTTGGACGACGTGTCTTCTGACCCTTGCCTGTAGAACGGCCTTGGATCGTACGAGCACGTTTGTGGCCTCGCGGAGCGCGACCCTCACCACCTCCGTATGGGTGGTCAACTGCGTTACGCGCGCTACCTCGAGTCTTCGGACGAAGACCTCGATATCGAGCGCGACCTGCCTTACCGAGCGAAACGAGGCGATATTCCTCATTCGAAACAGTACCGACAGTAGCCCAGCATGTAGCCGGAACTCGACGTATCTCAGTTGATGGCATCTTGAGAAGCGTATACGCTCCATCCTGTGCCACAACCTCCACGTAGCTTCCTGCTGAGCGCGCAAGACGTGCTCCAGCTCCTGGCTTAAGTTCGACATTGAAGACCAAGGTACCTACGGGAATATTTGCAAGCGCAAGACGATTACCTGTCTTTGCCTTTGCAGACTCAGAAACAACGAATTCATCACCCTGCTTCCACCCTTTTGGTGCAAGCACGTAACGACGTTCACCATCCTTGAAGAGTACGCGTGCAATAAAGCCTGAACGGAATGGATCGTATTCCACCGTCTCAACCTTTGCAGGAACGTCCTTCTTGTCATACACGAAGTCAACATTTCGATACGTACGCTTGTTACCACCGCCTCGGTAGAAGTTCGTACGACGACCAGCGCTGTTGCGGCCACCAGTACTACGACCACCTTTTGTAAGCGGCTTCCACGGCGTATTTTTAGTGCTCGTAAGGTATTCACCGTACGAGATCACGGTCATACCGCGTCGACCTGCTGATGTTGGTTTATACTTTTTCATATTAGACCAATTCTATGCGATCGCCTTCCTTGAGGTAGACATACGCCTTACGCAACCCATGTTCCATCGTGTCTCGACCACGCATACGCGACATGAAATGTCGTGGCTGCTTTGTGACGATGCGGATTTTCTCCGGGGTTACTTTATAGAGTTCCTTCACTGCATCTCGCACTTCGTACTTGGTTGCCCCTGCGCGTACCTCAAACGTGTACACGCGCTTATCTGAGAGGAGTGCTGCCTTCTCAGTAATACGAGGCTTAAGGATGACCGACGCAAAATCAGGTACGACAATCGTACGAGGCGCGGTATTCACAGTCTCGGCAACAACTGTTGCAGGAGCTGTGTTTTTCTTCTTTCCAAACAATCCCATATTACGCCTTTACCGCAGCAGCCTTACGTGCCGTCTTTGTACTCACACGCGTTTCGAGCGTCTTCAGTACATCGTTCGGCTTTGCGACTACTACATACTTATAAGTAAGCACATCGACAGGGTTCACATCCTTCGCCGAAACGACGTGGACATTTCCCATGTTACGGAAACTCATTTCCGCGTGCTGATCGCGACCATGAAGCACGATGAGTGCTGCATTTGCTCGCTTGGTGCCAAGATCACGTACACCCTCTACACCACTCATAGCAGTGAGGAATGTGCGTGCCTGCGCAGTCTTTGGAACATCGCCAAATGCAAACGCATCGACGAACAATACTTGCCCTGCCTCAAACTTGTGTGAGAGAGCGCTTGCAAGTGCCTTTGCACGTGCATTCTTATTGATCTTGCGCGAATAGTCTCGCTCGTTGCGAGGACCGTGCGCAACACCGCCACCTGCCCAGATCGGAGATCGACTTGAGCCATGACGCGCGCGACCAGTACCCTTTTGCTGCCACGGCTTCTTGCCGCCACCGCGTACCTCGCCACGAAACTTTGCATGTGCTGTATTAGCACGCGCATTTCCCTGCATCGAGACAACCACTTCGTGTACCAGATCAGGATTCCACGCAACACCGAACACCGTTTCAGGGAGTGCAATCTGCGATACTTCCTTTCCTTCGTGCGAATAGACTTTCGCTTCTAGTTTCGTACTCATATGCCTTATATGCTGCGTACTTCTACTAATGTTCCTTTTCGACCTGGCACCGCGCCGCCGATAAGGAGCACATTGGCGTCCTTATTGACCGCAATAACCTTAAGATTCTTAACCGTCACACGGTCCGCGCCCATGCGTCCCGCCATACGCATACCCTTTGCGACACGACCGCCTGCGCGACCGCCGCCGCCGATAGAACCTGGTGCGCGGAGCATGTCCTTAACACCGTGACTCTTCGGAGCACCATGAAATCCATGACGCTTAACCACACCTTGAAAACCCTTACCCTTTGAGATCGCTGAGACGGTAACTACGTCACCTTCAGCGAACACAGAAGCGTCAAGCATTCCGTCTTTCGCGAAGCTCGCGACCGACTCGTTCATGCCTGAGCGCGGACGGAACTCCGTCACGTGCTTATACGAACCGCCCAACTGACCGCGCTCTGCGCGCGTTGTGCGATGTGCCTTCTGTTCTCCTGAAGCGATTTGCACCGCCTCATAGCCGTCTTTTTCAGACTGCTTTACCTGCGTTACCTTTGCTGGGGTCACGCGGAGCACCGTGACTGGATAGGCAACGCCTTTCGCGTCGAATACCTGAGTCATGCCCTCCTTTGTTCCTAAGATGAATTTCATCCTCTTCGATAGGAGATATTAATAATGTGCTTTCATGACCCCAAAACAACAAACCGCGCTTAGGCGTGGCAGACACAAGTCCGCTACGCAAAAAGCGCGGTTTGTGCCCATTGGTCTCTCCCCGCCCTAAGGCGCGGAGGTACATAGGTCTTTTAGAAAGCTGTCCGTGAGTATACTGGAATTATCGAGAAAGGCAAGAATGCGCTCATCGAGCACCTTAGGGTACCGTACGCCTCATCAACAAGGATACAAATACAAAAAGAGCGTCCTTGGGGACGCTCTTTTTACTTTATGCTTCTTCCTCAACGTCCTTCACCCACAAGTTGCTAAGCATAATTGTTCGCTCTGCTCCAATTCTGCTAAGCACTTTCGGGCCTGGCTCGCTGTCTCGTCCCATTATGGATAGGGACTCACATCGCTGCGCCTCGTCAAAGATATTGAGGAAGTAAATACAAAAAGAGCGTCCTTGGGGACGCTCTTTTTACTTTATGCTTCTTCCTCAATATCTTTGACGCCCCTTACCTTCTTGATCTCTGTGGCAACGTTCGGAGGAACAGTTGCGTAGTGATCAAATTCCATGGTCATGTTCGCACGACCCTCTGTCATAGAACGAAGTGCAGTCGTGTAGCCGAACATTTCAGCGAGCGGAACCTTTGCGTGAATAACCTTCACCATATCGCGGTCATCCATACCCTCAACCAGTCCACGCTTTGAGCTGATGTTTCCGTTTACGTCACCCATAAATTTCTCTGGAGTCGTAACTTCAACTTTCATCACCGGCTCAAGGAGCACTGCACCTGCCTTCTTTGCTGCTTCCTTGAATGCATAAATCGCAGCAAGCTTGAAAGCAATTTCGCTTGAGTCAACATCGTGGAAACTTCCGTCGAAGAGTTCAACAGATACATCCTCCATCTTGTAACCTGCAACGAAACCGCGAGCCATAGCCTCCTTTACACCCTTCATAACTGCAGGGATATACTCTTGTGGAATAGCACCTCCCTTGATGTTGTTTATGAACTCAAAGTGATCGTCTCGAGTAACGTTCTTTGAAACTTCTTCGCCTTCCTCAAGCTTCTGCATTGGGCGAATGCGAATCTTAACGTGTCCGTATTGACCACGTCCTCCTGACTGCTTTACATATTTGTAGTCAGACTCTGCCTCATGCTGAATGGTCTCACGGTACGCCACCTGTGGCTTACCTACGTTTGCTTCAACACCGAACTCGCGCTTCATACGATCAACAATAATCTCGAGGTGGAGCTCACCCATACCTGCAATGATAGTCTCGAGTGTCTCCTCGTCAGTTGAAACCTTGAATGTTGGATCTTCGTCCGCAAGCTTCTTCATTGCCATACCCATCTTCTCCTGATCGTTCTTTGTCTTTGGTTCGATACGCATTGCAACAACTGGCTCAGGGAAGGTGATCTGCTCAAGGACAATCGGTTTATCTTCCGCACAAAGTGTATTTGAGGTCTTCACATCCTTGAGTCCTACACCTGCAGCAATCTCACCTGCGAACACCTCCTCAATCTCGGTTCGCTTGTCTGCCATGAGGCGTACAATACGTCCAAGACGTTCCTTCTCTCCTGTTGTTGAGTTATAGATGTAACTTCCTGCCTTCACCGTACCTGAGTACACACGGAAGAATGTGAGCTGCCCAACAAATGGGTCAGTCTGGAGCTTGAATGCAAGTGCACAAAATGGTGCATTGTCGCTTGCCTCACGAGTCTCCTCAGCACCCGTGTCTGGGTTTGTTCCTGGAACTGGCGGAAGATCAGATGGAGATGGAAGGTAATCAACCACCGCATCAAGAATGCGCTGTACGCCGACATTCTTAAGTGAAGAACCCGTCATTACGGGGAAAATCTGATTCGCGATCACTGCCTTACGGAGCGTCTTCTGGAGTTCTTCGTAGCTTGGTTCTGTGCCTTCAAGGTATGCAGACATTTGCGCCTCATCATGCTCAACAATGCGCTCAACGAGCTCGGCATGGTACTTCTCTGCGGTTGCACGAAGCTCCTCAGGAATCTCATGTTCTGTCACTTTCATACCCATCTCGCCCTCGAAGGTGTATGCCTTCATCTTAAGAAGGTCAACCACTCCCTTTAGCTGGTCCTCAGTTCCCCATGGAATCTGGTAGCGCACCGCCTTCTTTGAAAGACGCGCGATGATTGATGCATATGATCGTTCAAAGTCTGCCCCCGTACGGTCCATCTTGTTGATATAGCAGATACGAGGAACCTGCGCTTCTTCAGCATACCGCCAGTTTGTCTCTGACTGCGGTTCAACGCCGGCAACACCGTCAAATACGGCAACGCCTCCGTCCAACACGCGCATTGAACGCTTTACCTCAGCAGTAAAGTCGATGTGTCCAGGAGTATCGATGATGTTGAAGGTGTACTTAAGTGCATCATTATTGCGATCGGCCTCAAGAGACGGTGTCCAGTGGCAAGAGATTGCTGCTGCAGTAATGGTGATACCGCGTTCACGCTCTTGCTCCATCCAGTCGGTTACGGTTGCACCATCGTGCACCTCACCGATCTTGTGGCTCATACCAGTGTAAAAAAGAATACGTTCAGATGTCGTCGTCTTACCCGCATCCACGTGGGCAAAGATGCCGAAGTTACGGAGTTTGTGTAATGGAAAAGCTCGGGCCATAAATTAAGTGATTAGTCTCTTCTAATGATTAAATCGCCTTTCGTGAAGTACACCTTCAATGAGCACCACAGAAAAGAAAAAGGCCAAAGGCCATTGGCGGATACTATACGGTATTTGATAGGGTTCGGCAATACGCGCCTCGTCGCCCTTTCAAGGGTGGAATACCCTAAAACAATATCAGCGGGTGAATTGCTGCTTTATATCGCAAGCATCTGAAAAATCATTAGGGATAGATTTTTCAGATGGACTCGATGTTTCTTATACGACAACTCGTGATATTTTTTCGCTCTGTCCTCAAAAATATCTACGAGTTCCTGTAAAAGTTCGATATTGTCGCTACGCGTTGTTTCCCATACGACAAAATCGGATGCATTTCTCGTGGGTTTCTCGAAATACATCTCGATTTTCCTGTAAAAGTTCGCAATAGTCGCTACTCCTTACAGGAGCTGTACACCTTTCGCATAGTCATGCTCAAGGTCTTGCAAAAGTGCCCCGCACTTTTTCACTCGTTTGCTCACTTTACTTTCAATCGAACGAGCAAAAAGAAAAAAGACCAGTAAGGTCTGTTTTTCTTTTTCGAGTGAGTGCGGAAAGAAAGATTTCTTACCACCCGAGTTGGGTCATTGCTTTGAAGACACGGACGAATCCTCCAATGTTGGCGCCCTTCACATAGTTGACTCCTGTCTCCCCCGCACCATACTCAACACACGTCGCATGAATCTTTGCCATGATGGTCCGTAGCTTTAAATCAACGTCCGCTGCTGACCACTCGATATGCCCAGCATTCTGAGCCATCTCAAGACCCGAAACGGCAACTCCTCCCGCATTGACCGCCTTCGCGGGACCAAAGAGTACACCTGCCTTCTGAAATGCATTGACCCCCTCGAGCGTAGTGGGCATATTTGCTGCTTCAGCAACAAGTGTTGCACCATGTGCAATGATGGCCTCAGCATCGTGAAGTGCGATTTCGTTTTGAGTCGCTGATGGAATGTACATATCTGCTGCAACCGCTGACCACGGAGTACCTGCATGGTATGTACATCCCAGGGGAAGCGTGAGACTTGAAAGTGTACCTTGTCGTTCTTTTATCTCCTGCACCAACAAAATAACTTCTTTTGAAAGCCCTTCGTGTGCATGTATATAGCCTTCTCGATCAGAAAGCGTAAGCGGAATTGCTCCATCTTCAAGAAGTTTTAATGCGACATGTGTTGCAACATTGCCTGATCCAGAAATAACTGCGCGCATGCCTCGAATCTCTTTGTTCGCATGGATGAGCATGGCTTGTATGAAATAGACGGCTCCATATCCAGTCGCCTCAGTACGAACATATGAACCACCATACCCAACACCTTTTCCACTCAGTGTACCGTTGGTCAAATTTTGTAGTCGTTTGTAGGCGCCATACATGTATCCAATCTCACGACCACCAACACCAATATCACCTGCAGGCACATCCGTATTCGGACCAATGTGACGAGCGAGTTCGCTCATGAATGCGACACAGAAACGTCGGATCTCTGCATCACTCTTTCCTTTTGGGTCAAAATCGCTTCCTCCTTTGCCACCCCCAAGAGGGAGTCCAGTAAGTGCATTCTTAAATATCTGTTCAAATCCCAGAAACTTAAGAACGTCTTCGTTCACGGACGGATCAAACCGCAGTCCGCCTTTATAAGGACCCAGCACGGAATTAAATTGGACGCGGAATCCGCGGTTATGGTGAAGTATTCCTTTATCATCTTCCCAAACAACCTTAAACGAAATGGTGCGTTCCGGTTCGAGAAGACGCTCAAGACGCGCGAGCGTTTCTGCATCAGCTCCTTGTGTCTCAAGGTACGGCAGCACACTTTCCAAAAACTCCGTTACTGCATCTCTGAAGAGCGGTTGATCCTGAAACGTTCGCGTGAGCCTGGTTATGTCCGAATGCATGGAATACCTACAATGAAGTGTAATGGGGCCATTGTACCACCCTAAAAAGCGGTATACTAAATGAATGCAGCGCATCGTTCCCTATCTCTTTGTGGCATTTCTTACCCTTCCCCTCAGCGTCTTCAGTGCTTCTCTAAACGCAGGATTCGTACAAGGACTCTGGTATGCGGACGAACAAGTCTTTGCTGATGAACCAACCCGAATCTATGTCGCATTTCGGAACAATACAGCCGATGATCTCACGGGTACCGTACTCTTCTCTGTCGATGGAGTAGGGGTAGGTTCTTCAGACGTGCGCGTACTTTCGGGCCGTGTCGTTGAAGCATGGGTAGACTGGACGCCCACGTACGGAGAGCGCGCCATAGCTGCAACAGTGGAGAATGTGGTACTCCACCAGATGGATGGAAAAACAGTCCCCGCAGAAATCTCCGAGTTATCTGCCAAAGACATGCTCAGCATTGATCGCGATACAGACAAGGATGGTACCGGTGACAAGAAAGATGCCGACGATGATAATGACGGCGTCTCAGACGAAGATGAGAAAAAACGAGGTACTGACCCTCGTGTCGTAGATCGACAGCAAGAGGACGACGCGGAAGAGAAGACGGTGCCGACTCAAAGTGCGACAGTGCATAGTGCAGCATCAACTCAAGGTTTTGAGCAGTATCTTGGCGATGGCTCCGCACACACACTCCTTGGTGGCATCACCTCGCGCGTCAATGAAGCGAAGCAATCCATTGATGCATATCGTGATGCGCGAAGCGCGGGGATGGAGGACAATCTCTTGCCCACCGATCAGACGTCAGGCAACGCAACTATTACACGAAGTATAGAAGAATCTGGAGGAGGACTCCTCCAGATGCTCGTGCGTGGCGGAAAGGCGCTCATGGAACATTTGTGGACCTTTATACTGTGGCTCATCTCAAATATATTTGCTCATCCTGCACTCGTTCAATTCCTATTACTGTTTGGCATACTCTATGGACTGTTCAAATTCACGCGCCGCTTTGTGCGACGACCAGGATTCTAACGGTGTATAATCGGAAATATGAAAACACATAACGGTAGTTGCCATTGTGGCGCAGTGACATTTACCATAACGGGTGAAATAACAAACGGACTTGCCTGCAATTGTTCATACTGCGTACGCAAAGGAACACTACTCGCTTTCTTCCCTGCTTCAGAGTTCACTATTCTTAGCGGCAAGGACAATCTCACGGAGTACCGATTCAATAAGATGGTCATCTCACATCTCTTCTGCAAGACCTGCGGCGTACAAGGATTTGGCAAAGGTACTACACCAGACGGAAGCGCAACGGTCGCAATCAATGTGCGATGCTTGGAAGGTATAGACCTAGACACACTTCCCGTTACCACCTACAACGGAAAGGATTCTTAATAGCCCAACAAAAAACACCCGCCTAATGGCGGGTGTTTTTTGCTCTGTCACAATCGTTTTAGGTAAATTCCATTCTCGAGGACAGAACACGAAGAAAGCCTGAAAATTTTGCGAGCCATAGTGGACCTATGGTGAACAAAATTTTCAGGCTTTTTTGTGTACTCAATATAGATGTTCAAGAGCTTTGGACTTCCCTCTACAATAAAACATGACCGATTCTGGCTCTGTCCCAGAATCGGTCTATGTTTTTCTGTAAAAGTTTCGATATTGTCGCTACTCCTTACAGGAGCGGTATACCTTTCGCACAGTCGTGCTCAAGGTCTTGCAAAAGTGCCCCGCACTTTTTCACTCTGTATCTCACTTTACCAAGCGAAGTGTGCAAATGCTCGGTTAGCTTCTGCCATTCGGTGCACATCATCCTTCTTCTTCACTGCAGAACCTTGCTCCTTAGCTGCGAGCATAATCTCCTCAGAAAGTGACTTGAAGATTGGCTTTCCTTTCTGGCCTCGTGCAGCACCGATGATCCACCTTAGTGCAAGTGCAAGACGTCGTTCAGGACGAACCTCACGCGGTACCTGGTAGTTTGCACCACCGACGCGACGTGAACGAACCTCCATCTGCGGACCAGCGTTCCTGAGGGCTGTTTCAAACACTTCTACAGGGTCGCCTCCTCCATCCTTTGCATTCTTAATCTCTTCAAAGGCAGCGTATACGATCTTTCGTGCAGTCTCCTTTTGACCACGCACCATGATGTAGTTAATAAGACGTGAAACGTTTACAGAATTGTATCGTTCATCAGCAGCTACCGGCGGTCGTCTCTTAATTGGTCGTCGCATATTCTAAATTGTGTTTATTCGTCGCATACGTGGCCTTCCAGAGAATCCACTCTATGATCTGTAGCGACTATAGACTATTAATGATTTGTTCCTACTCACTTTCCTTACAGGAACTGTACACCTTGCTGGTATTTCTTTTCGTTTCCTCAAGAAATACCTAGCAAGGTCCTAAATAGTGCCCCGCACTATTTAGCTTTTGGTCGCTTTGCGCCGTAGCGTGATCGGCCACGACGACGCTTATCAACGCCTGTTGCGTCGTACTTACCACGAACAACAGTGTAGTTCACACCGATGTCCTTCACGCGCCCACCACGTACCAAGACCACTGAGTGTTCCTGGAGGGTGTGTCCTTCGCCAGGGATGTACGCGGTAATCTCATGGCCATTCGTGAGACGTACGCGAGCAATCTTACGAATAGCTGAGTTCGGCTTACGAGGAGTCTTCGTGGTCACACGAGTACATACACCTCGCTTGAACGGAGAGTTGTACTCGTTTGGACGATTCTGGATATTGTTAAAACCAGAGCGAAGTGCGCCAGTCTTGCTGCGGGTACGGGTATCGCGGCGTGCGCGCTTTGTAAGCTGATTGATCGTTGACATATAAATAAGTCCGCATACTCTACTATACAGCTCAGAATATGCAAGTCCTTGCTTATATCCCGACGAAAGCGGTGTGAATTGTACCTACAAGGCGTGCAAATGGCCCTGCAAAAATGTTGATGAATAGGAAGATAATGAGAAATAGACCGATAAAGCCGAGTCGTTCCAAGGTCTTACCCAATGCCTGATACTTTTGCGCTATACCGAACGGCAGAAATGGGGCAATAATCTTTGAACCATCAAGCGGTGGAAACGGTATGGCGTTGAAGAGTGCAAGGACGATGTTAATGAGTACGATGAAGCTTGCAACTTGCAGAAACTCTGGCGGAAAGCCGAATACGTCAGCAAAACGAATGAATGAGGCAAATATAGCCGCAAGGAGCAGGTTTGTGAGCGGTCCCGCAGCCGCAACAAATGACTCACCCCAGCGCTGATTGCGAAGATTGTATGGATTATACGGGACGGGTTTTGCCCAACCGAAGAGAAATGGGGCCTGCGTAAAGTATAAAAGTGCCGGAATAAGGAGAGAGCCCAGAGGGTCAATATGACGTATCGGATTCAGGGTAAGCCGACCCGCAAGGCGTGCTGTTGGATCACCGAGCCAGTTGGCTGCATAGCCGTGAGCCAACTCATGAAGCACGATTGAAAGGATAAGTACGACGACAAATAGTATAGTTTCAGGCATTCGCCTATTGTACCAGAGCCCCCGCACCTCGGAAATAAGTGGCTATTGCTATTTATATGCGGCATGTTAGTATGTGTGCCACTGAAATAAAGGTATGGCAAAAGTCTGCGAAATCACTGGAAAGAAGTCCCAAGTTGGAGGACGTTATAGTAACCGCACCCGTGCGACGCAGTTTAATCCGTGCGGGAAAGTACGTCGCCAGCCAAATCTCCAGAAGAAGCGAATTTTCGTTCCTGAAATTAACAAGACTGTCGTAGTGAACGTATCTACGAGCGCACTTCGCACTATTGCAAAGAATGGCGCCTACAAGACGCTCAAGGCTGCAAACCTTATATAGACAACACTACCTAAACCAAATCTCCTTTCCGTCACTTACAGAAATGATACCGCCACTCTCGGCGGTATTTTTGTATGGAATGTTTTCCGCAAAAAGACGGTCGAGTACTGCCTGATGCGGATGTCCATAGCTATTATCTTTTCCTGCAGAAATGATACCAATGCGGGGGCGAACCGTTGCAAGAAACCCAGCACTCGAAGAGGTGTCAGAGCCATGATGTCCTAGTTTGAGCACATCGCTCTGAAGCAACACGCCGTCGCGTCCCACTAAATACTCTTCAATGGCAGATGGTGCATCCCCGGTAAGCAGATACTCGGTTTCGCCATACGTGAGTTTAGCGACGATGGATGCAGTGTTTGTTTCCAGGCTTGTTGGATCGTAGTCAGGAAAGAGAATGGTCAGAGTTGTACTTCCTGCGGGACCATTGCCGAGATCATACACATGTCCGCGACGCGTAAATATGATTTCTGCAGACTCATTGGTAGCGGCTTCTTTGAATGCACGGAATGCAGAAGCGTCACTGACATTCTCGGTCATGACGATGGTACCTACTGCATAATTCTCTATGATATCGATGAGTCCACCCACATGATCGGTGTCGGCATGCGTTGCAAGAATCATATCAAGGTCACGATCAAAGAATCCCAATAGGCGACTCAATACTCTGAGGACACCGCCATCTTTACCCCCATCGATAAGCACCTGCGTACCTGATGGTGACTCTATGAAAATTGCATCGCCCTGTCCCACATCGAGAAACACTACGGTCAGCATCCCTTCCTCAGGACCGCGATAGTCCCTAAGGACGACATGCCACGCAAGCAAGAGAACGATGCATACTGAAACAATGAACGGAGCGCGCAGTCTCTGCATATGCTTCTCATTTTAGCGCAAATGATATACTGTCACTATATGTATACATACACTGCAAAAAAGTTCTCATTGCCCGAATTACCAGGACTCTCAGAAAAACAAATTAGTGCCCACCTCGGACTCTACGAGGGATATGTGAAGCATGTAAACCTTATTGCTGAGAAACTTGCTGCGGTACGCGCTGGCGAACTTACGCTTGATCCCTACATTGTAGCGGAATTGCGTCGACGATTTGCATTTGAATTTGATGGCATGCGCATGCATGAATATTATTTCACGCAGCTTGAAGGCGGCTCCACCCCACTCACCGAAACATCAACCCTTGCTCAATCTGCCACAGAAAAGTATGGGAGTACTGAGAAATTTATCGAACACATAAAAGAAGTTGCTGGCACACGCGGTATTGGATGGGTGGTTGTGTACTATGACGCAGTAGCATCAAGCATGCACACTGTCTTCGTTTCCGACCATGAACTCGGGCAGCTCTCTGGACTTCCTATTATTCTCGCACTCGATCTCTGGGAACACGCATTCATGGTTGATTACCTCCCTGCCGAGAAAAAGCAGTATATTGATGCATTTCTACAGAATGTAAATTGGAGAGTGATTGAAGAACGTTTCGCGGCACTATAAGAACATCCAACGCACGCCATCTCCGCGGCAAACCGATTGAGTTTGCGCGATTGGAATCAGGGTGTTCTTGGTAGAGAAGAACCTACGGCACTGTTTGGTACAGCCGTAGGTTTTTGTTGTTCTTCCTCAATCGTCCACCCTGACAAGTCTTCGGGACTGCGTGGCGCCAGTAGCGGTGGTGCTGATACTCGCTTAATCCACAGTGCCAGAAGTAGATACACAAGAGGAACAATCCAAAATGGAAACGCGCTAATCGATACTGAGGAGAACGGGATAGCCGCAAATATCTCTGCGACTTTTATGATGTACGTGAGTGAGAGATACGCCAAAAAGCCAAGAGTCGTCCCCACAAGCTCTGAAAATGGTCCGAGAATCCCCGTGAAAAATGTAAGAAGCATAGCGACGGGTACTGCGGGAAGCACGAGTGCATTGACGACAACAGTAACCAAAGAGAGTAGCCCTGTGTGATACAAGAGGAGTGGGAGGACCATGATTTGTGTCGCAATAGTCGCGGTCAAAATAGTACGAAATCCAAAGAACCCTTCGGGCACACGCATGAGCCAACGCTCAACGAGAGGCGCAAGCACAATGAGTCCTAGAGTTGCGAGAAATGAAAGCTGGAAACCAGTATCGTGTACGAGTAGAAATGGGTTTGCGATAAGCATCACCATGCCAGCAAGCATCAATGCACGCAGTATTGCATACGTGCGCCCTGTACTGCGCGCAAGAAGAAGTAAGGACGCCATGATGCCAGCACGCATTGCGGTTGCTGAAGCGCCGACAAGCACTACAAATATAACGATACTCGCGATACCAAAAATGGTGCGGGTGCGTAGCGCAAACAAGAATGAAAGTACGTACGTTAACCACGCAACAATAATCATGATGTTGTATCCTGAAAGCACTACGATGTGAATGATGCCGGTAATTCGGAAAGCTTCTTCGAGATCATCTCCAAGCGCACGACGAACACCAAGCAGTATCCCTTCTCCGAGCCCTGCTTCTGGTTGCGGGAGCGTTGCTTCGATTACCGATTCGAATTGCTGTTTACCCTCGAACAAAGCGCGCATAAACACTGAGTCACCTTCCCGCACAAGCTTCACATCTCCATACCGCACCATATAGTGCACATCGCGTGCGCGGAGGTATCCAGGATAATCAAAGATACGTCCTCCAAGGGTGGCAAACGGCTCAGGTCTCTCGATAGTTCCTGTGATAGAAACGTAATCACCATACGTAAGATTGTCCACATGAGGATTAAATCGGTCTACAATCACCAACATTTTTTCTTTGGTAGTAAACACCTCAGGTTGGACATAGACATGTACACTCGTGCTCCGCATCTCAGGCTCACGTACCACGCGCGCTTCAAAAGTGACTACAGCACCTTCATACAGCATAAATGCGGAAGGTTCACGGGCACTCATATCCATGCACCATGCACCAAAAGCTGCAGCAATCGCGAAGAGTGAGACAAGAAACAAGATTGATTGTCGACTGATCTTCAGCAACTTCTCCGTACAGAGACACGCTAAGCCGATCGTGCCAAAAAGAAAATGCATCTCTACATCAAAAAATGAGCGGAGAAAGACTCCGCTCATAAATCCAAGACATATCGTGTAGAACACGGAATCGCGCATGGTTATTTCTTACCTCGAAATTCGTTGATGATGGTGCGTTCATCGTCCGCAGAAACAGATTTCTTAAAACGAACTCCTGAGCGTCCCTTCACACGCGCTTCGCACTCCGCCCATGTCGCGTGGACCATCACCTTACCGTCACGCAAACTTATATAGGAATGTGCTTTTTGCGACTGTCGCTTACGCGCGCTACTACGTGCATCTTTCTTTTCTACATCGTATGCAACATTCGTAATATCAAAACCGTATGCATCAGAAGGACCGTGGTACAGCGCAGGACGCTTGCCCAACGCGTACGCGGAAGCGATCGTATCAGCACGCTCGTTTCCTACTATTCCCACGTGCCCTGGCAACACATGCCACTTCACCCGTACCGACTTGAGGAGTGTTACTAGTGTCTGCCATAGCGCTTTATTGCGTACTTCAGTGCCCGTTTTCGTCTTCCATTCATTTTTGAGCCATCCAAAGATCCATTGCTCTGCACCCTGTGCAACATACTTTGAATCAGTGTACATATGGATAGGAAGCTTACTCCCTTTGAGTGCGCGAATCGCCTCCACTGCCGCACGGAGTTCCATTTCATTATTTGTGGTGTGCGCACTACCACCTCCGACCTCAGTGATCGTGTCTCCCTTTTTTATAACAACACCAAAACCGCCAGGGCCTGGATTGCCTTTTGCCGCACCGTCAGTGAATACCAGAACGTGATCCATACTATGAACTATACAACATCGACCACACGGAGGCGTGACTCAAGTCGACCCATAAAGAACGAGCGTTCGAGATGGGCCAGAAGCGTCACCGTCTTTCCCTCTTCAGGCATGTTCGTGAAGCTATCAGGGAGCTTAAAGAATGCAATGCCATCCATGCGACCCCGCCCCGTACGGATATTAATCTTTGTGTGATTTGCTTGCTTACCAAAGATAGCGACGCGATCAAGCAGCACATCAGGAATGGCAAAAAGCGGCTTCGGGTTCTCAGGACCAAAGGGCGAAAGCATATCAATAGTGCGAAACAACGCATCGGTGATGTCAGATGGAGCAATCACAGCATCCGCCACATGTGTGTGCGCTGACCCCGATAAATCTTCTGCGTATGCTGCAAATGCCTGAAGCAGCGCGTCTTCCAGTGTATGAATACGCTCATGACTCACCGAGAAACCTCCCGAAGCGTGGTGACCGCCATGTGTTAAGAATGCATCCGTCGCTCGCTCCATAAGAGAAACCACACTCGCCGCACCACCGCTTCGACACGAGCCCTTGATAATGCCCTTGCCATCCCTTCCCCAAAGAAAGACGGGACGTCTGAACTCATCAGCGAGCGTGTGCGCGACGAGTCCTACCAGAGAAGGCCGCCATTCTGGATTACCCATCACCACTACCGAGGATATTTCTGAACGTTCTTTGAGACGTTTCTTCGCTTCTCGCGTCATAGACGCCACCACTCCCTTTCGCTCATTGTTAAGCTTTTCCAAGTGAGCAACATACGCACCCGCCTCACCCTCGTCGCGGGTACGGAGCATGTGAAACGCATCTTCTGGGTCATCCATACGCGACGCAGCGTTAATGCGCGGAGCGATCGTGAATCCAATATCGTCTTCAGTTAGGAAGCGCTGACTGCCTCCTGCCTTTCGTAAAAGATGCTGCAAACCCAGACGCGGAGACTTTCGAAGTACTCTGAGTCCATAGTGCGCAAATACTCGACTCTCATCACGAAGTGGCATCATATCAGCAATAGTGGCGATTCCCACGAGATCAAGGAGCCACTTCTCCATGCCCTCTTTCAACGTAATGAATTCCTGCTCTCTTCCCCGTTGTAATACCGCTTGTACCAATTTGAACGCAACGGCAGTACCGCAGATTCCTGAGAATGGGTACGCGTCATCTCGTTTCGGATTTATGACCGCGAAAGCTTGTGGCAGCGTATCCGAAGGTTCGTGATGATCAGTAACAATGACGTCGATACCTAAAGCCTGCGCTGCCAAAACAGCGACATGATCAGTGATGCCACAATCAACAGTAATAATTAAAGTCGCACCTCTTTCTTTAAACGCAGGAACTGAGTCAGCATTGAATCCGTATCCCTCTTCGTGTCGGTGCGGTATGTAATTTTCAAAATTGTCATGCCCAACGAGGGTAAAGAAATCATGGAGCATGACTCCTCCGGGGATGCCGTCACAGTCGTAATCACTATAAATAACAATGCGCTCCTTATCACGAAGGGCCTGGAGCACTCGATCAACCGAACGACTCATGTCCGTAAGAAGGAACGGGTCATGCAACTGTGTTTCGTAGTCTGGATTCAAGAATTGAAGCGCAGTATCGCCTTCGGTGATGCCTCGATTCGCAAGAAGTTGCTGCAATAAGGGCTCGTGAGCACTGAGGGCGGTCCGTGCGGCTTCGGATATCGTCGGTAAGACCGTGTACGGCATGAGGTGATTGTAACATGATGGGATATGGTCACTTTTGAGACTCTGCTATCATAGAAATATGGATACCATCTTTCAAAAAATCATTGCGCGGGAAATCCCTGCAGACATTATCTATGAGGACGAGCAAGTACTAGCGTTTCTCGACATAAGCCCAATACGTAAGGGGCATGCGCTCATAATACCGAAACATCCCGCAGTCGATATCTTTGATATTGAAGCCGACGTGTTCGCGCACATGGCGACAGTAGCGCAAAGAATCGCTCGCGCGCTTAAAGAAACCGTGGGTGCCAAGGGTGTTAACCTGCACATGAACAACGGCTCTGAAGCAGGACAAGATGTGTTTCACGCACACCTTCATGTCATACCTCGATTTGAACGAGGTGAGGCCTTTGAGAATCCTGCACATGAAACGTATGATGATGGTGAATCAGCGCGCCTTGCTGAGACACTGCGCAAGAACATCAGTGAAAAATAGTATCGGACAAGCCTAGACGACCAGAGAGTATAATCAAAAGCGCCTCAGACAAGGTGAATTGTTGAAGACAAGAGAAGGTACCCTGGGGTGCAAGGCGCGGGAGTGAGGAAATACGAGACATACTTCATTGTATGGTGAGTGTTTCCGAGCGAGCAGCAACGCAGTATGAGGGGGTTTTGAGTATGCTCTAACTGCGAGGAGTAAGTGCTTCAAGTGCAGGCAGTGTTCCCTTCTCCAAGAAGTCGAGCATAGCGCCACCTCCTGTTGAAACGAATCCGAATGAATCCATGAGTCCTAAGGACTCAATTGCAGCAACAGTATCTCCCCCGCCGACAATAGAGAATGCATTGCTCTCTGCTATATATTCAGCACACTTCTTTGTTCCCGCATCAAAGCCAGCTTCATAATTGCCTAACGGACCATTCCAAAGAATGGTCTTTGCGGACTCAATGTGCGGACGAAGTGACTCCAGTGCCGAAAGTCCAACATCAAAAATCTTATCGCCACTGCCCACTTCATTAACGGGTACTGTTCGCACACCACTCTCTCCATCAACCACTACCTCAGTCGGTGTCAGTACCGTATCCTTCTCAAGAAGAGGATTTCCGACAAGTGAAACCGATGACGTGAGCGAGCTCCCGACCTCATAGCCCTTGCCTTTAAAGAAGTCATTTGCAAGAGCTCCTCCGACAAATGTGGTGCTGTACTGATTCACGTACTGTGCGATGAGTGGTGCTTTTGTCTCAAATTTTGCACCGCCCAAGATAAAGAGTGAGGGATGCGCTGGTGTTAATGCCTTACGAAGTTCGGTTATCTCATGTAGAAAATCGAATCCTGCAAAGTTGGGAAGATACTTTGGTAACGTCACGACCGTAGAATGATTGCGGTGAGCAACGGCAAACGCCTCATTAACATAAAAATTTCCATACGAAGCGATTGTCCGCGCAAAATCATCATCGTTTGCTTCCTCCCCTGCCTCAGAGCGAACATTCTCGAGAAGCAAGACGGTGCCTTCTTTCATGTGCATGATGGCCCCCTCAACCTTCTCGCCCACGACCGCATCAACATAGCGAACAGGCACATACTGCTCAAGCACCGAAAGAATTGGTTTGGTACTATTGTGTGGGTCACGTCCTACGTGGGTTAGAAGAACGACACGAGCACCTTTTTCAATAAGATAGAGGATAGTCGGCAATGCACGCTGGATACGGAAATCGTTGGTCACCTTTCCATCTACAATGGGGACATCAAACGCGACCCGCATAATAAAACGTACTCCGTAGAAAGTGTCGAGCATATCCACGGATCGAGGGAGCTTTTGTGTCATGAATGAGTGATCCTATGTACTATGCTTACAAATTCTTCTGCCTTTAGACTAGCTCCACCGACAAGAAAGCCATCGACAGCACCTTCACTATAGAGCTCCTGTGCATTCTTACTGTTCACTGAACCTCCGTACAAGATGCGCACACGCTGGGCATTCGTTCTCCCATACATATCCGTAAGGATGCGCTCTATGAAGAGTTTGATTTCATGCACATCTGCAGGAGTCGCATTCGTACCAGTGCCAATAGCCCACAACGGTTCGTACGCAATCGTGATAGCCTCAAGCTTTGACTTGCTGATTCCCTTAAGAGCATGCCGAACTTGCTCTTCAATGAACGAAAGGTAGTGACCACCTGCATCACGCGCCTGTTCACCAACGCAAAGAACACCCACGAGTCCTGCCTTTATGGTAGCGGTGAGCTTCTTATTTATTTCTGCATCGGTCTCTCCTAATGCCCGACGTTCAGAGTGACCCAAAATCACATAACGCACACCGAGGTCTTGAAGCATTGGAATCGAGATTTGACTTGTATACGAACCATCATTTGCTGGAAAAGCATCTTGTGCACCAAGTATGACCGACTTGCCACTACCTAAGAGCGCACGAACTGATTCGATATAGACAAAAGGAGGTGCAACGACGACCGTTGCATCGTGACGCTGTCCAAACTTCTTTTTGAGCTCGCGGGCGAGCTTGGTCGCCAAAACAAGCGAAGTTGGATGCATCTTCCAGTTCCCAATGACCAAGGGCTGGCGAACTTTTTTCATGTGCCGTTATTTTAGCACACGCCCCACACCCTCTAGTCGACTTCGCGCCATTCGATAAACCTATACGTATCCGAAACCTCTGGCGTGAGTGGGGGTGGGTCAGCAACAAGATTTCGGTCATACGAATTGTACCGAGTCTCAAATCCAGAAACGTACGTGCCGTTACTCGTCCATTTTGTACCTTCACGTCCATTAGAGACGATACTGCCGTTTATGGTCAGTGAATTACGCATAATGTATGTCTCCCATGCATTAGGAAGAGAGGTGTCGTAGTGATTTCTTCCAAAATGGCCATTTTGTGCAATAAAGATACCGTTGAGCTCCATGTCGTCGGGCACTACGAGACCTATCAGTAAGTCATACTCTGCTATTGCGAGAAGTCCCGAATCGTCATTTGCATACGTAATGTTGTTATTCAAAATGATTGATGGGTCGACTCCAGTCGTATCAACATCCGCCGCCGCGATAGTAAATTTTCCATTTACATCACCTTCAAGCCATACCTGATCTTCTACAAAGATTACGGGACAACTGCTTGATACGGAATAGTTACCTAGGAAAGTCTTTCCATTAAGAATATGCATATATCTTCCCCATGCGTAGCCGTTTGGTTCATTGTGTTTGGAGTTCACTCGATATACATCAACGGTTCCATTTGATTGGAATACGACATGATATCCTCGCCTCCCAGAAGGTCCGAAATACAAACCTCCGTTGTTCTGAGCCTTTGTTTGCATATCAGTAAGGTCGACAAGGAGCCCTGTGAAATTTATTGGTGGTGCCGGAAAACTCCACAAGTCACTATTGGGGCCTGCGCCGTAGACGCCATCTACCGTGCTTCCGTTTGATCCTGGAGCGCACGACATTGAGCCGTCACAGACCCAATCCTCCTGACCACTGGTTACGGTTGAGTTATTGGTGCCGTCCATGCGTATCACTCCATTTGAATGGTATGGACCAACGATTACTCGATCAGGACCCGCCCACACATTTGAATTGATGATGTATGCAAATTCTGCAATTGTCGGACGAGCATATCGTCCGTACACCGTTCTGGTCACATTAGGAGTGTCGTACGAACGTCCCGTTGAGGTAATATCGACCGCATACATCTCACCGCATGCCGTCGAACTCGCAATCTCAAGAGAAAATTCCCCTATCGTGTCCCCTTCAGGATCATCGTACGTATGAATATACGGTCCTGGTGTTGTCGTACCGTTGGTTATATCACTTGGATAGTGTGCGAGGTACCAACGGTAGTAATTGAGACCAGCCTCCGCAATATTAAGCGCTTGTTCTTTAGCGTGCTTTGCCCGCACCACATTTCCCTGTGTGACCACATATCCAATAAACGCCGTTGCCATCAGAAAGAATATGGAACCAAACACCAGCACCAGTACGAGCAAAAAGGCTCGCTGGCGTCCTGAACGGGTATGAAGCAAAGAAATCATAGTTATTGCAAATTGCGCAATGCTGCACTTGAACGAAGCATATACTCACCTGGGTCACGAATCGGATCAATATTCACAATGATACTGGTCTCAACATAGCGAATGTCAGTGACTGTCGTCGTTGCCATTGCGGGATTCCCCTCTGCATCATAATACACAAAGATTGGTGTGCCCTGGAGTGCATTCTGTACATATTCAGAAAGCGTTACGGTTTCGTACGATGTGCTCGTACTATATGTTGGCGGCGTTCCTATTGCATTATAGATACGCTTAACGAGTGTAGTTGAAGCAAGACGATACTCAACGTATTCAACACTGAGATCACGATCAATATCGCTAAAGAATGCGATGCGATCATCCTCCATGATAACGAGTGGAAACGTGCCGTCGTCAGCAAAAGTCATCTCTCGAAGGTCGCGCACTAATTGCTCTACACCACGGCGTGCTGTGTTGACCTGATACGACTGCGCAATCGTGTACGCGTTCATTCGATAAAACGTAGCGATACTTTCAGAGACCGCAAACATGAGTATCGTAAACAACGACACAACAACAATAAGTTCCACGGTACTCAATCCGCGAAAGCGGCCACTCACCGATGTCTGAATCGGTTTCATATTATGAAGATGTCAGGCTAATGACCAATACCTCGTCACCGTGAATGCCAACATCCGTCAACGACTGATCAACATATCCTGGGGCAGAAACCTCTATCAGATAGTCACCATTGTCGGATAGACCGCCATTGAAAAACACCTGTCCGCATGCAGAGGTATCCGCTTGATCAGAAAAACCTGGACGTGACACTTCCACCGTAGCGCCAATAATAGGCATGCCTGACGAATCGAGTACGCTTGCACGAAGTGTGCGTGAAGAAGACGGGACGAGCGTGAGTGTTAAGGTCTCCTCAACATCGGGTTCAAGCGGGACAGGAAGCGCTGAACAAGCCTCACTAATATCGTACGCACCACTGGTGAGCAAAACTTTATAGAGTCCCCACTCCAAGTCGGGTATTTCCACGACACCACTTACATCGGTGCTATGCATCTCTTGATACTTGAATACGGGTGTCGTGCCAATCACACGAGTACTCTCGAGGGTAAACGAGACATTACTTACGGGAGGCTCATCGATAATATAGGTAAGGTTCCAATTTTCGAGTTCGGGAGTCACACTCACATTCGTCGTTTCAAGCGTCGCACCAAGCGCAAGCGCTGGATACGTTCCAGAATCGAGTCCTGAAAGATCAATAGATGTTCCTGAGAATCCGGCGGTATTACCAATAAGATCTGCGTCATCAACAAGCGTATAAACGCCGCCAGAGACCGCATAAACGCGCATGAGTACAGTCGTGTCTGCGCCCACTGTTACATTCCAAGAAGCAACACCCCATGCATCAAATGACGCAGGCTCGGTGGTTGTTGCAAACACAGTTCCTGACGAGACATATGAGCCTGGACTACCTGCAAGCACCACCGAACCTCCCGCAATGGACACGTCAGTCATATTCCCTACGAGACTCGCATCCGTGAAATCATCACTGAAGGAATCTGTTGTCGCTGGCTCAACCGTGCGCACCGTGAGTTCACTGAGAAGATCAATTTGAAAATTCATTGTTGAAACCGCACCTTCAAGCACTGCAGCAGGAAGCGTCACTGGGTCAGGATTTGAAGTTGTTGCTGCATGCGTACTATCAGTCGAATATCCAGCCTTTGTAACAATGAGCTCATACTGCGCCGCTGCTGGTGCGCCCGGAAAAAACGCGACACCGCTCGCATTCGTATATTGCGTAGTATCAATTGTCGAGGTGGTTGTCGTATTAATTACGCGCACCGCAGCCCCCTGCACTGGTTGCACACTTGCATCGAAAACATTGACCGTGAGTGTACCTCCGCCTGCAGTCGACTCAATACCAGGTGGTGCAATATCACTCAGAAGCGCAATGCTGTTTGTGCCATTTGCACCAAGCCATGAGTACTCGACCTTCGCACGCTTGTAGTCTGCAAGGATGCCATTATCATCCGCCGCACCAAGGCCATCGTCAGGCGCATCAACATACTGGATTAATACACGCTCATGGTAGGTGATGCTGTTGAGCGAACGCGTCGATTGCTGTGGAACAGGACCAGAAGGAATACCAGCGATGGTGCCAATATCCGCGTAGGTGAGCGAGCGGATGTATTCCAGACGTTCGGTCGCAAGAGAGATGGCACCCGTCTTCGCTTTAGCGGTACTGATAAGTTT
>Ga0172380_10001054_pt1 | contig 49095 bp, 73 predicted proteins | sample Leawe162metaG_FD_119747 | JGI IMG/M metagenome (GOLD analysis project Ga0172380, IMG submission 119747) | Leachate microbial communities from a municipal landfill in Southern Ontario, Canada - Leachate well 162 metaG | ecosystem: Engineered > Solid waste > Landfill > Unclassified | place... | reverse complement strand
CAAATTCCACCTTCCCATGTTCCATTTTCCCATGTTCCATTTTCCCACGTTCCGTTTTCCCAGATTCCATCACGCCAAAATCCATTCTTGAATTGTCCACCTTTCCAAATTCCACCGTCCCAGTTCCCAAAACGAAAAATTCCATTTTTCCACGTTCCATTATACCAAGTTCCGTTTTGAAATTCTCCGTTTTCCCAAACTCCGTCAAACCAACCACCCTTTTTCCAAATTCCATTTTTCCACACCCCACCTCTCCACGAGCCCCCAACAAAAGTTCCACCTCTCCAAACTTTTCCTTCCCATTTTCCCAAAAATTCAAAATTACACGACCATCCTCCAGCTTTCCTTGGTATAACTGGCGTCGTTTCTAAACGATATGGAAACACACCTTCTTTGTCCGACCATTTTAAAAAAAACCTCTTTTTTGTAGTCGTAATAATAACAAAATATTTCAAATATTCTGGAGGCAATTCAACAATAAATTGCAATAATTCTGGAATATTCTTTTTCAAAAATTCAACAACCCACGTTTGTTTATTTAATTCATTCAATGGAATATTTAATATAACTTTTTCTTCTTCTCTTTCAATTTCTTTCTCAGAAAGATTAACTAATCTTTCTAAAACTCTGTATGATTTCGGTTGAAAGATCACCGCTTGACTTGGTTCCAGTTCGTGAATCCCTTGCGTCCCTCTATCAATAATCATCTCATATCCTAAATCTTTAACAAAAATCGAATATGAAAATTGCTTTTTATGATCCGCTAATTTATAAACCAACAACATAATTGACTTAAATGGAATTCCTAAACTAATTTGAACTTCACCAAAAACAGATTCTTTCTCACGATATAAATATTTTAATTTATTATGATCTCTCTCTAAATCATCCCTCGAATATTTTCCCGAATCTAATATATTAGATTCATTCCCAGTATATTCTAATATGTAAATATATTTTGAATCCCCTCTATATTCTACGCTGTCTTCTTTAACTTTTCTAATTCTGTCCTCATCTAAAATATATCCGTAAACTCCCAATGGAGTCATGTTATAATCCCCCTTGGGATTAATCCCAACTTTCTCCGCATTCGAAAAATGAACAAAATACTCTTTCCCTCTCCTTTGTCCATCTTGCAAATATTCTCGCAATTTTAAAAGCGTCTCTTGAAAATTTTCCCTCGGTAATTTTATCCCCACTTTATCCGAAATTCTATCTTCATTTAAATAATTTAAATAAATTGAAATATATTCAGAAAATAATTCGTTCATTTTTTCTCGCCAAAAATCATTGTTAAAATTGACTTCATTCGTCTTGATGCTTTAAAGTAGTTCACTTCTCTTTCTCTCTCCTCAGCTTCTTCTCGACTCCCATATGGGCCACCTAATCTCTTTTGCTTTCCATCTTTCGCCTTCTTGTGAGAAAATAAACTCCATCCCTTTTCATTCTTGCGAATCATCTCCTGTATCATCTCTCTTATATATTCTCTTAACTCTTCCATAATAAACTCCAAAATTATGAAATCAAAAACCTTCATCATCAATTCTAAAAAATATAACTCTTTTCGTATCGAATTTACAAAATTTCTAAAAGCTAAATCTAATCCCCTGTTCTTCTCAATAACTATCCAAAAATATCAAAATAAAACCTGGATTCCTATCTTCTCTATCAATAAATCAATATACATCGACAAACCCTCCATAAGAACTAACCTCTTCAATTTTCAATTCCCGGATAAAAATTTCTCTGCATCACTCGATTTCAATATAAAACATCCAGATTTTCTCCCAAATGATGTCACACTTTCAAATCGTTATAATCATGTTCAATCCACATATCGAATCTTTCAAACTAGCTATCCATCTCCTTCCCAATCCCAACTCATTAAAGATAATCTCAAAATTATCAAAATTCATAATATCCCCCAAAAACACCTAAAATGCAAAGAAGAATTCTCCTATCCACTTCTCCTAAATCTCATCCTTCTTTGTATCAATTTTGGGAAAAATTAAATGACACAGTTATTAACTTCCAAACAACTAATTCCTATTCATATGGGAAGAGAATATCCTTATGTCGCTATAATACAATTTAATCCAAATAATTTTTTAAAAATTAGAAAAATAATTCTTTCTAACTATCAAATTATAAAATCTCCTTTTAATGAACAAAATTTATCTATATTATTTAATAATTTTTTAAAATTTGATAAAATAGAATTTTATATAGATAATTTAGATGTTCCTATATTTTTTAAATGTTTTAAATCTTTTCCAAATTGTAGTCTCTCTATATACGAACCTATCGGAACATTATATTTTTTTGAAAATATAACTAATTATTTTTCTATTTTTTCAAATCAAGACGAAGATTATTTTCGATTTTTAATAATTTTTAACAAAAGCTAAAATATATTTCAAAATTTTTCCAAAATTTTTTTAAGACCAAGACTCCTTTCAAAAATTTTCCCCCTTTTCAAAAATCATTTCCAAAATTTGAGAAGATTATAGATTATTTTAACAATTATATCTTTTTGGAGTTGCAAAAAGTTCTTTTATTAATAATAGATAGGTAATTGTTAAAGTTCCTTTTTTAGAAATTTAAAATTTTCCAAAATTTGAGAGGGGGCTTAGTCCCCTTAAAAGGGCGCGCAGCAGGGCCTAGAATAAGGCAAATAAGGGGGGGTATAAGGGGGGCTAAAAGAGAGGTCTAAGGGGGGTCTATTAACCCCCCTTTATAGGGAGGGGTCTATGATGGGATAAAGAACCCTCTATGATAACTGGAAGATATGACGAATTTTTTTGTTGACAAGGGAAAATGGCTGAGTATACTCATATTCACGGTTGGAGCAAAGCAAAAGCTTAACTCACCGATCAAGAGAACGACCATGATGACTTGGAGTGATCGAATTGGGTTCACAAGCATCGGGCTCGTGTTCGGTGGCGTCTATCTTTTCAGCGTTTACATGTTCGATCCGGCCGTGGTCCCGCACGCCGCGAACTGGCCCGGTTGGGTGGGCGGGGGAAGCACGGTGTTGGGCATCATCGGCTTGCTGATGACGCGAAACAACTGAAGAAAGAGAGGAGGGGTGGGGAGAATCCTTTGGATTCTCCCCACTTCAGTTGCGCGCAGCTCGGATTTTGCAACTTTCTATCTTTGAAGGTTCAAAGAGGGTTCAAAGAGGGTTTAGAAAGAATGATATCTCAATGAACCCTCAAAGATGGGTCGGAGAATCTTCTAAGAGGGTTCAAACTTTCTTTTAGAAAGGTGTTTTTTTGCTTGACTGCGTTTAGGGGAAGGCGTATAACAGAATCACGGAAAGAGCCAAGGCCAACCAAGCCAACCGGCAAGGCACCGAAGGAACAATCCGAATCAAGAGAACGAAAATGAGCCTGAAGGTCAACACGCTGCCGATGCCGACCGACACCCTGACCGGCGCCGACAAGCTCTGGGCGTGTCAGGACGCCCTCGCCGCCCTGATCAAGATGGATGGTGTCAAGATCGAGGATGGAAAGATCGTGGTGGACGTGTCGGCGGCGCTCGGCGCCCCCGTCCCCGCCGACATGGCTGTCAAGATGATCGTCGCCGCGAACAGCGCCCGCGTCGAAGCGTTCAACGCCAAGTCCGCGATGATCATGTCGTCCCGCGCGGCGACGAAAGCGGCGAAGGCGGCCGGCTGACATCGGGGCGAAAGCCCCGTTTCAACCCCAAGCCCTCAGAGGGCTTGGGGTTGAAACCTATATCTTTGACATATCATTAGCCTTTATCTATATCTGATATGTAAGTGAACCCTCTGATATATCAAAGACCTATAACTATGCCTGAAAGCTGCGCGCAAGACTTTCCAAAGAAATCAAAAGTTCCAAAAGAAATAAAAGAAAACAATTCGTTGCGCGCAAGAAGTGAGGGTTCAAAGAAGGTTAATTAACCCAAAATGAGAGGTTATTGATAGGTCTAAGATACATCATCTTTTTTTCTTGACAAGCGAGAATGGGCGAGTATACTCATATTCACGGTTGGAACAACCCCGGAGACTAAAATGAGTTTGGAGTTTCTTGCTTTCAATATTTTGTCAAATGGAATGAGTTTGACAAAACAGGAAGCAGATGAAATGCGGTGGAATTCGGTCAAGTTCTTTCGGGCGAATCGGGCAAGGTTCACTCTTTTCTGTTTGATCCTTGGGGAAGCCAAGGGTGTGCCTTCGGATTCGTTTCTATTCAAGATTCGGGAACAGGTGGTTGCGGAAGCGTGGGATTGACAATCCAGCCAAGGGAGAGCAAGATGGACTGCAAGTTGGAAAACGGCATGATCGTGGTCCGGGTGTGGGAAGTCCGGTGGCAAACGAGCAACGTCTTTTCGGGCTTGGATCATCGCCCGAAGGTGATTGACCATCGGACCTTCTGTGAGAGCGAGTCGGAAGCGGATACCCATATCCAGTCGGTCTTGCCGTGGTTGACGGTGCAAAACGTCAGCAAACCCCGGAGGATCACGATCTATGTGAAACCCGGACATCCTATGGAGTTCACGGTTCACACTCTCGACGAAAGTGCCGACTGGATGGGCAAGTTTGAAATGCCGTTCAACATCCCATGACGGGTTCGGGGATGGGGAGAATCCCAAGGATTCTCCCCATCCCCAAAGACATATCAAAGACATATAATTAACCATCGTAGGCTGCGCGCAAGGCTCAGGAGCGAAAAATTTATGCCAAGTGTGAGTGAACCCTCAAAGATGTATCAAAGATGGATTGTAGGGCATCCTAGAGGGTTTATTGACATATCGTCTTTTTTTCTTGACATGCTTGGTTGGTTGGCTATACTCATATTCACGGTTGGAGTGAGGCAAGCGCCAAACTCACCGATCCGAGACAAATGATGTCCATCCTGATCAAGGTCGAAAACTTCCACTTGGGCGTTCTCTTGCATCGGTGGCATGACGGGATGGATTCCGTGTATGCGGCGGGAAGCACGATCTTCTCGGACGGGACGGTGGATTCCGACACGCTGGAAGATTGCTTGTGGACGTTGGAAAAGATCGCCCGCAAGGACAATAAGGGTTTGGCCGAGGATGACATGAATGAACTCTTCGATTTGATCGAAGAAATCAAGGGAATCCTCAAGGCGGCCGGTGTCGAAACCGACTGAAGAGTTTGGAAAGATGGGCAACCATCTTTCGTCTTGACAACGGAAATGGTATTCCCGTCTGCACCGGGAGGCGGTTCAAATCCGCTAAGATGTTGTCAAGATTTCTCAATGGAAGGGCGAGAGCGCTTCCGTGTGTAGTGTGTAGGTAATGGCAGCCCATCCGAATGTGCAAACGCGGATGGTTTGGGTTCAAATCCCAACGCTACACAGAGAACAAAATCAAACGGAAATCCCCAGGGGATTTCCGTTTGATTTTGTTGCGCGCGGCTTTTAGAAGTCAAAGAAGGTTAGTTAGAGGCTAAAGATAGGTTGCTGATATGTCTAATATGCATCTTCTTTTTTTGTTGACAGGGGGAAATATTAGGGTATACTGATAGGGAAGGTTGGGGCGGGAACCTCAATCAAGCCTCCTCTTGCGTGAGCAAAGCGATGAACTTCAAGCCCTTGGATCGGACGGTGGAAGAGCGGGTGTGGCGCTTCTACAAGGGAAGCACGCTGCCCTTCGCGGCGCTCAAGAAGCCGGAACAGTTGCGGCTGGAAACGGCGGAAATCGTCCGCTACCGCAAGGAAACCCTGATGGGCAAGCCGACCGAGGAAATCATCATGGAGACGGGCGAGGATGGGGTGGAAATCTGCATCAAGGGCTGGCCCAAGGTGCGGAAGGACTACTTCTGGAAGCTCGGCTACGAACACTTTTTCCGGGGTCGCTTCATGCGGCAACTGGAAATCTGAGAGAAGGGCGAAAGCCCTTCACTTCCACCAGAAGCGAATCCCTCGGAGGGATTCGCTTCTGGTGGACCTTTTCGCTGCGCGCAATATCCATGCCAAAGATTTTGAAAATAGGGCTTGACACGAGGGGTCAATGGGGATATAGTCTCACCATCGGCAGGCGATGTGGACTAATGGTCAAGTCGTCCGGCGTTGTAACCGGAAAATAAAGACCGGGCTGTCTATCCAGCCCCTTTCCTTACGAGGGAAGTTGGCGACTAGAGTCTTTGCCTATCCCCGCCAAGGAGTGCGCGAAGGCTCAAAAGGAATAAGAACGGTTCCCTTCTAATAGAAAGGTCCGAAAATAGGCTCGAAAGCAATATCCATTTGATCGCCTAGCTAACGATCATCTCGATAAGCATTTCGAGTAACTTTCGCAAATTTCTGTTAGAAAAGGCTGGCACCCTGGAATCGTTCGAGGTCAGATAGACTTGACACTTGCAAGTGTCAAGTTCCCCAAAAGAGGAACTTCCGACAACGGAAGTTCCTCCATTTAACATAAGCTGCGCGCAGATTTGCGGGTTAATTATAGGTCTTTGATGGTATAAAGATAGGTCAAAGATGGGTCTAAGACATAAGCTATTTTTTTCTTGACATGGGCGAATGGGCGAGTATACTCATATTCACGGTTGGAGTGAGGCGAGCGCTAAACTCACCGATCCGAGAGACTGGAAATGGGCAAGCCGAAGACGTTGAAAGAGTTGGTCTACAACTTCACCCCGGAAGAGAAGGAACAAATCGCGCAGATGGTGCGCGATGTCATCATCGCGGTGGAGCTGAACGTGGCGGATGCGAAGTGGAAGGATGTCCCCGAAAACGAGTTCAACCGTCTCGCGGAGGAACGGGCGAAGGCGTCTTCGGAGGCGTCGGCGGCGCTGGCGGACTTCTGCGATCCGACCTTGGCCGAGTTCGTCAAGATCGAAGACGCGCAGCGTCTGCTCAAGGCGCGTCTCAACTGGCTGTTGAAATGGACGGCCTTCGCGGAAGTCCAGAAGGACGTGAACAAGGGAACGGAATACCGCCTGCGGATCCGCCAATGGGCGGATCGGCTCAAGACCGTGACCTTCGCGTTCCTGTTCCAGGATGCGGAGTGATGAAAGGTTCCGGGGATTCCCTTGGGGAATCCCCGGAACCAAAAAAGAAAAGAAACTGGAATAAATATTGCGATTTGGCTGCGCGCATAAATCATGCCAAGAAATCTTAAAATAGGCTCATTTAGGGCTTGACCCAAGGCTAGGACGGTGGTACAACATACTCACGAGACGGACTCCGGCCCCTTCGGTAGGAATCTCCGCTAGGAATCTTGAGTCAGGGTGTTGGACTTGATAAAGAAGGTTAGGGTGCTATAAAAGCCAACACCGACAAACGTCTCCAGGGTTGACCCGACCCTTGCTTCGGCAAAAGGAAAGAGTAAAATCTTTCCAGGGCATCCTGATTCTCCTTCCCTTCCAAGCGTCGGCTAAATCGCCAAGAAAGACGCACCTCTTAGGTCATGGCAAATCGACCAAGCCAACTAAGAGACCAATGGATATATTCCAGAAAGGAAAGGTGCGAAACATGGATTGGCCGTAGACTAACCGATTCATAACGTGTCTTCCAAAAATGATAAAAGTGGATTGCCCCGGACAGCACGGGGCATAATATTTTGTGTTTTGGTTGCGCGCAAAATGCGTGCCAAAGATTGTTAAAATAGGGCTTGACATCCGACCTTGGGTGGGTATACTCATACTCACGGTTGGAGTGAGGCAAGAGCCAAACTCACCGATCAAAAGAACGACCATGATCGACGTTCGCGGCATTCCCCCGGAGTTGCTGTTGAAGCATCTCTACAACAAGACGCATCCGCAAGGGATGGGGTTCCTGCACTACGATCCCACCCCGATGACCACCGAAGTCGCCAAGCGGATTCTGGACGAAGCCAAGGCGCTTCCTTCCGTTCAGGATTGTGGTGGGAAGGTCTACTTCGACTACTTCAAGGGCCGCGTGATGAAGGTCGCAATCGGTGGAAGAAACATCGACCCGTCGATGTACGACCGCGACAACTTCCCTGGCGCCTGTCAGGAAGCCGTCAACGACGCGATGGACGAAGCCACCTTGCCCTGATTCCAGAACGGAATCCAACAAGTTCGGGGGAATGCTGACGGCCTCTCTGGCCGTCAGCCCATTTTAATCTTGTGTTGCGCGCAATTTTTGCGTGGAAATAATCATGCCAGCAGGAGAAAAATCGAAGTGGACCCTCTATGAACCCTCAAAGAATCTTCCATGATGGGTCTATGATATAAGTTTTCTTTTCTTGACTCCGAGAAATGGATGAGTATACTCATATTCACGGTTGGACGAGCTAAGCAAAGCGAATCACCGTTTCGAGAACGAAAATGAGCGATGTGATGTCTCAGGTGGATTACTTTGAGGATTACGGTGCAGGTGGGAATCATCTGCACATGGTTTCCATTCTGGAGGATTACGAACGGAAGCTGCCGATTTTCATCTACGCGACGATGAAAATCAACTCGCGGTGTCGTCGGGTGGAAGTTCGCCATGCGGATATTCCCGGCAAGTGGTGTCGGGTGAAAGAAGAGGATTTCGGCTGGTTTGTCCAGTCGTATCGGACGCAAGAGGGCGCCATGAAGCGCGTGGCGGTTCTGGAAGCGGAGTTTCCCAACATTGAGTTTCTGGTTCTGCCGCGATTCGAGAAGGGTGGACTGCGGCGGTTTCGGAAGGACAATCCCGAAAGGGACTATCTGGAAGTCGCCACCTTCGACAATCCGATCAAACACTTCCGTCAGATTCGCGGAATCTGGCGAGTGGACTGACCCAACCCGTTTAGGAGAAGTGTCATGCTGCTAAATCAAATCGTTGGCTATGGTGTAAGCGTTGACTTTTCGGTCGTGCAACATGATCCAATCTACACTCCAGAAGGGCATCCTCTGGTGTCTGTGGAAGGAGAAATCCTTTTCCACAATACCTACGAAAATCAGACGCCTCAGCGTGTCTTGATCCACGACCCTGCCGATCTGGATAGAATCGCAGAAGCTTGTGCCCGTCTCGCACAAGCAATGCGCCACCCCCTCCATTCAGGAGAAATCTGATGCCCGGCGAAAACTTGCCCACGAAGTTGCTGGTTTACGATATGGAATCGGATACCCTCATCTTCATCCACAAGCCCCGGATGATGAAGTTCTCGGACTTGCCGGTGTCGATCCAGGAAAGAATCCTGGAAAACTACGATGAAGTTCCCGACCGCGATCAGATGGTGCTGTACTGATCGGGAGAAAGATTCCACGGGGTTTCCCTCGGAGGGAAACCCCGTGGAAGTTTCAGATTTTAGCTGCGCGCATAAATCATGCCAAGAAATCGTATTTTGACCTCATTTAGGGCTTGACCCAAGGGCTGACATAGGGTATCTTACATCATCGGAAGGGACGAAGGTTCCTCTCTCACTCTCTCCATGCGGAGAATCCAATGAGCACCGGACAGGAAATCATCCTCGCGTTCCATGAAGTGTCGGACGAGGGAAAGACCGTGCGTCTTTTCCGCAAGTCGCCGGAAGGGTTCGAGGCGTTCCAGAAGGACTGCGAACCGATGTGCGTGAATCCGATGGTTCGGCCGCGCGAGACGGCGGTCTGCACGAAGCCGTGCGGCGCCAGCGGCAAGTGTCCGGCTTTCACCAACTGCATCATGCTCAACGACGATCCGTCGAGCGACACCCAGGACATGGACGAGAATGCCGTTCGGATCACGCTGTACGAGACGCGGCTGGAAAGCACCAACGAGAAGGCTCCCGGCGTTTCGCTGGTCGCGCGAGTCATCGGTGAGAGCCAGGAAATGGCCGAGAAGCAACTGGCCTTCCTGATGGACAATCCCATCCCGTTCGTCACCGTGACCGATGCGAAGATTCGCCCGCGCATCATCCAGATCGGCCTGAGCGATCTCGGCCACAAGATCGGCGGATCGAATACGGCCGTGTTCGGTCCCAACCCCCTGAACGACTACCCCAGCGCCAAGGAAATGATCGACCACCTGCTGAACAGCATCCTCCCGCCGGTCGATCCCGCCACGATGAACTGAGAGACTGTTGGTTTCGGAGGATTTCCTTTCGGAAATCCTCCGAAACCGCAACCTTTTGTTGCGCGCAACATCCATGCCAAAGAATCTCATTTTGGGTTCATTTGGAGCTTGACGCTTGGGTGGGTCGGGTGTATAACTTAACCATCGGAAGGAACGAAGAACCTTCGATGCCTCCGAAAGTCTTTCCTTCATTCCAGGAGAACGAAGATGGGTCCGAAGTCGCTGAAGGTGGAGTTGACGGATTCGCAGCAGAAGGTTCAGAAGCTCTGCTACGATGAGGGCTACAAGTTCGGACGCGGCGAACCCATCGAAGGGTTCAACCCCTTCGCGTCGGCCGACATGGAGCGGCTGATCGAGAAAGAGAACCCGTATCGGAAGAAGTATCCCAAGTCGTTCATGGACAAGGCTTGGGGGAAGGGAGCCTTCACGGGCATGTCCGAGAAGATCAAGGAAGCCAAGGATGCGGCGCGGGCGCTGGCGGATGCGGATGCGGCGCAGAACGCGCTGAACGAGCAGAAGGCCAAGGAGGCGGTCGAGGCGGCGGGAATCCTCTCCGACCTCTCCAACGTCACCGCTCCCGTGGATTCCGTTCCGGCGACGGCGTGATGAACGGGGGCGAAAGCCCCCAAACTTTAATCAACCCTGTAATGGCTGGTCGATTCGTTTGGAAGCGGTTTCTGACGCTTCTCGCTTTCAAACGTTTAGGGACGCCCACTCGAAAGAGCGAGGAATAGTGCAAGACTATAAGCCAGAACCAAAAACTCTTTCAAGGAAACAAACAATGAAAATGTGGATTCTTGCGATGATGCTGTGTCTGATCGGAATGGCTTGCACCGATCAGGAAATGGCTCGGCAATGGGGCGGGGAAAGCAGCATCGAGATTCCCTGTGGACAGAAGGTGCAAGGGGTTTCGTGGAAGTCTCCTGACATGACCATCTGGGTTCTCTATCGTCCGATGCGTTCGGACGAATCCCCGGAACGATGGGTCTATCACGAGAATTCTTCCTGGGGAATGATCGAAGGAACCGTCGTCGTTCAGGAAACTCGTTGCGCTCAGTGAGGAAGTTGTTTCCTCACCGGCTGGGGAATCCTTCTTAGGATTCCCCAGCCGCCTTGATTTAACAATGCGCTGCGCGCAAGTTTCGTGCCAAAGATTCTTTCATTTGGTGCTTGACGCGAGGCCGGTCATAGGGTAGATTACATCATCGGCAGCGGATGAGAGCCGAAAAGACCCTCCTGAGAATCGTGATTCCACGATTCCTTCCTTCCCTCGTTTCGGAGAAAATGAATGGCGCAGTTCAACCTGACCCCTGGTTTCGAGAAGCCGAGTCGTACCGATGTCCAGAACGCGACCCTGATTCTGGCCCGCGCCGGTGTGCTCAATCCGGCGGACGATACCGCCGAGTACAGCGGCAGTCTGATTGACTTCGCCGCCGCCGTGCGCGGTGGCGAGGCGGCCGAGGAGGTGTCCCGCCAGCGCAAGGTCAAGACGAATGCGACGCGAGTCGCGAAGGGCACCGACGCCGCGAGCCGTGCCGCCGCGCGTGAGGCTGCCAAGGCGGGCGGTCCGGTCGCCTGATTCCACAAGGGAATCAAACAAGTTCGGGGAAATGCTGACGGCCTCTGGCCGTCAGCCCCTTTTATATTTACGCTGCGCGCAAACACCATGCCAAGAAATCTTAAAAATGAGCCATTTAGGGCTTGACCTAAGCCTCATCATAGGGTAGATTACATCATCGGCAGCGAGCATAGTCGAAAAGAACTCCCCGAATCACAATCCTGTGATTCTCATCTCTCCTGCTTTCCGAGGAACTTCAATGACTCCCATGCGTGATCGTTTCGGTCGGTTCGTGTCCTCCAAGGCCAAGTATTCCGAGCTTCCGACTCCTCCCGCTCGGGATGAGAAGGGCCGCTTCGTCAAGATCGACCGGGAAATCTTGCTGTCGATCTCGAACGACCTCCGGTCGCTCGCGGACAAGCTGGATGATCTCGCGTCGTCCAAGGTCGAGAATCCCCCGCCGGACAAGCCCGTCGAGTATCCCCTGCCTGCGGTGGCCGATCAGCCGTGGAGTCGCTGGGGTTCCGAACCGCAGGGAACGCTGTACTACAGCTACACCCACCAGATGAATGATTCCAACGATCTCCGCAAGCGCCAGTCGGACCTGTCGGGCGTGATCAAGTTCTCCAACTACAAGGAAGGCTACGATGCCCACGTTTGGCCGGCGGTTCGGGCGTGCTTGCCCGCGCAGTCGGTCGAAGAAATGATGCTGGTGCGGGAAGGCAGTTGGGAATGCGGGACGACTGGCTGGATTTACTTCGTCCACGCCAACCTCGACGACATCATCCGGCTGTTGGACACCAACCATGTCCAGTGCAACGGGATTCACATCTTCCCCGAAGGTGCGTGAGTTTCCGGGGAAGGAGAGGCGAAAGCCTCTCCTTCCCCGTCTTTCTCAAAAGAAAGTTTTTTCTTTATCTTTTTGTTGCGCGCAAACACCATGCCAACTTTTCTTAATTTGGTGCTTGACACCGGAGCAAGCCCAAGGTATGATGCAACACAAGAAAGGAAGGTGACTCATGGGAAAGCATCCTCAATATCCCGTGGTTATGTATGACCACGAAACGGGAACAGTGAGTGTTTGGAGGGGAACTCCGAAGATGTTGCGAATGGATCAAATCCATCCTCATCATCGGGAGTACATTCGGGAATCCATGCGAGAAGAGTTGGGATGGGGTAATGTCCCTGACGATACCATGATTCTCTTCGATTCCCAAGTCGATTTGGAGAAATGAAATGAGCACGAACAAAGACCAAATGGCACAAATCCGCTTGGCTTTGAAAAAAGGTCAAGCGCATCCGAAGGCTCGCCTTTTCGACGGAACACAGCCAAGCGAAAAGGTGCTTGAGGAATATGTGACATACCAGAAACAGGCCAGCGAAGCCATGTTCAAAATCATGCTCAAGATGATTGAGGATGGATTTGATTTGGCTGACATTCAAGCTGCCTTGGGAAGCGTAGGTCAACTGGATTGGACCTATGCTTTGGCGATTGCCCGAATGGAAGATCGTGAAAAGAAGGAGAACAAGTGATGTCTATCAAATCTTCCGAATTTCGCAGTCTTGTTCGGAATTTTGCCGAACGGGAAATCCAGAAAGAGATTCATGCCATGTTGGATAAGAATCGTGGTTCTCGTGAAATCCTCGCACGATTGCAAGAATTGTGTGATGTGGATTGGGAAACCCTCTATCTTATGAGGTCGGGAAAATGATTCACATCACTGGCGAATTGGTCAAAAAGGTGATTGACGAATTGCCTATTTTCGACGGGTCTGACAACAAAGACGGTCTTTCTGCTTTTGCCCTTACTCCTCGGGTTTTCACCAGAAAGCAGACTACAATAGAACAGATGGATGATGTCGATACTGTTTTGGTAACACTTCAGATTCTAGCCTTTTTCGATTTGGCCGAACGCATTAATCGGTTTTTGGGATGGTTTGCAAAATCCGAAGCGAAGAAACTTTCCCAAGAAACCTGCGATGCAATCGCGGAACTGGCGAATCATAATGAAAAAGTCCGACAGATTGTTTCGTTGGACCTCGAAAATCAGTGAACTTCCATCCTTTCCTGGAGATTTCAATGACGCGAATCAATCAAGTCCTAGAATGGCTCAGCGAGCATCTTTTCACCACGAGCCAAAAGCTCAGTGTTGTGGTGGACCGAATGTTTCCTATGACACTCGGAACCTTGCTCGGGGCGGCCATTTTCCCCAATGATTTTACCAATGGATTGAATTTCATCGTTGGGGGAATCTTCATCTCTCTGTGGCTCATGCTCATTTTTCGGCAATCTCATGAACACCGGGAATTGATGAAGAATCAGGCGGAACTCATCCAAATGGCTCTGAAACGCAACCAAAATGATTTGAAGGACATTCAGAATCAACTTGGTTCTCCTCGTCTTTCTGACTTGGATGAAATCATCGTGGTGGATGTTGCCAAGGAAACTCGACATCTCATCAAGTTTCCTGAAATCACAACCCTCGAAGATTTCAGCAACGAACATCCTGACTTGGCAACCAAGTTGGATTTGAACAAGGAAGACGATAATCTTTGGATACTCTGGTGAGTTTGCCCCTTCGGGGGCATTTGTTAACCTTGGGCTGCGCGCAACCTTCGTGCCGAGAATGAGTGAACCCTCAACGAGGGTTCACTTAAGCGATTCTTGGGGCGATTTGACCCCTTCCTGACGGTTCGTAAGAAAAGTTGCAGCCTATGCGTTTTGTGCTTGACGGCATGGGTGGTCGGGTGTATAACTAATCATCGGACGGGACACTAAAACCCCGCCAACCTTCGGGCAATCCTGCCCTGTGTCTTTCCCTCGTTTTGGAGAAATAGAATGATTCAGTTGACCCCTACGCAGTATCTTCATCTTCGGGAACTGCATCAGGCCGGTTTGATCGGCAAGGACGGTTCGTATGTCGGTGGCGGCGATTTCGGCGTCGTGCTCGGCGTCGCGGAGACGTTCGCCGCGCAGTCGGATGCTCGGAAGGATCGAATCCGCCGGACCCGTGCCGCCAATGGCACCGATGCCGCGAGTCGGGCGGCCTCGGCCGCGTCGGACGCTTCGGCACCGACCGCCTGATTCCACAAGGGAATCAAACAAGTTTGGGGGAATGCTGACGGCCAGAGGCCGTCAGCCCCTTTTAAGTTTGCGCTGCGCGCACTTTTCATGCCAACCTTTTTTAATTTGGGGCTTGACACCATGCCCGACATAGGGTAGAGTACATCATCGGCAGCGAATCCTCCTTTTAGAGAGAACGACAATGACTCCATTCATCAAGAATGAAATCGCGTATGTGTCACAACGTCAAGGATATTTGCTGCATATGATTTTTGAGGAAATCGACCATCTCAAAACCATCCATTGGGATTTGCTGACCACAGAACCGGCCATTCGTGAACTTGATAAACTGGTCAAGGCCGACATTCTCCGAAAGGAGATTTCGGAATCAGGAGATATTCGATGGATTCCTCTGGTGGACCAGTATACCGTTGACAAATAGTCCAATCCTTGAAATTGGATTAAGAATTCGTCCGAAATCGAAACTACTTATAATATCTAACGAATGAACTCGGTTCATTCTTAACATCCTTTTCACAAAGAAAGATATAGAAAGCAAAGATGAGCAAGGAATATAGAAACAAGTTTCGGTCGGAAGAACATCAATACATGGAAAGAAAAGTCTACAAACAGGAAAAGAACTTCCAAAAGAAACTGGAAGATGTGGCGCATCATGTTCAAACAAAGAAATCCGAGGATGAGGATTTCTTTGAGGACGAAGAAGAAGATTACGAAGAAGGTTGATTCCTCTCCTTGGGAGTTGAAAATGTCTCGTTCCTTTCGCCTTCCGGTGGCAAGTTTCGAGAATGAGGATGTGGAAAACGAAAGAAAGGAAGAGAAGCGTCGTGTGCGGAAGCAGACACGAATGATTCTTCGCAAGGCTCTCCATTTGGAAGATTGCGAAGGAGAAATCTTTCCAGAGGAAACTCCGATTTCCGCCGGGAATGTGATTCTCGACTCCAAATTTCCCGAGGATGATTTCACTCCCGGCTTCTTCGACAAGATGAGGCGCAAGTGATAACCGCCGCCGAAATCTGCCTCTTGACATCGTTGTTTGTGGGGAGACATGAGGGATTGGGCTTGACCCAATCCCGTCATGATTTTCTCTGTTCTCAAGCAGGAATCATTGTTTCTGCTTCGGAACAATTCGAGGAAATTGATCCTCTTCTTTTGGTCTCTCTGATTCATCAAGAAAGTTCCTGGAATCCAGAGGTGGGATGCAATCCCTCTTTTTGTGGAATCACACAGATTGGTTGGCGAGCTTATCAAGATGTCACTGGGCATCTTGATTCGAAAACAATCTTCAAATCAGAATTGCTTAATCCCGAAAAAGCAATTTTCGTTGGAGCGGCATATCTTGCTCAAAGAATCCAGAGACACGGAAGTTTAAGAATGGGTTTGGCTGCATACAACGGGGGAGACTCTAATCCTCAATTTTGGTATGCCGATGACATTCTCGAAAATCATCAATATCTTCTTGAATTGAAAAAATTGCTTCCAACACCAAGAATTCCCTATTCGATTCGAGAAGAAAACGATGAAAATTTCTTGAATCTCTATTGTTTCTTTTTTCTTTTCATTTTTGGACATTTTCTTTTGTATCATTTGAACCAAATGAGAATTAAGAAATATTAAGAATTTTTTGCGCGCAAAAAGCGCGCCAACCTTTCTTGATTTGGGGCTTGACACCGAAGGCGACATAGGGTAGAGTACATCATCGGCAGCGAACTCCTTTCAAGGACTAAGCCATGAACAAGCAAGAAATCGTCAAGCAAATCAACGAGCTTCTGACGAAACTCGTCGAGGAACCCAAGCCGAGTCGCTTCAAGGATCAAGGGGACGGCACCATTCTCGATTCCCAAACCAATCTGGTTTGGGAAAAGAACTTCCGCGAGCTGACTTGGCAAGATGCGATGGATTACACCAAGAATCTCAAGCTTGGTGGAAAGAACGACTGGCGTTTGCCGACTCGCCAGGAGTTGGAAAGTCTGCTCAACTTGGAGCGGTACAATCCAGCTTCGGATTTTCCCGACATGCCCTCGGACTACTTCTGGTCGTCGTCGTCCTACGCCAGTAGTCCAAACCTCGCGTGGGACGTGTACTTCTACAACGGCTACGTCTACAACCGCGGTAAGATGTACACCAACTACGCGCGTTGTGTGCGAGGCGGACCTTGACTCTTTGAGTCTTTGGTCCTTGGGAAGGGCTCTTGCCCTTCCCTTGTTTTCGTTCTTTATGTTGCGCGCAAAAAATCTTTCGGGAATTTACCTTCCAAGATAAAATGTTATTCTTTTTGGTTGCGCGCAAAATGCGTGCCAGGAAATCGTAAACGGGTCACGTTTTGGGCTTGACGGTCAAGGGGAACGGGTGTATAAACAATCATCGGACGGCAGACAATACCGCGAGCCGACGATTCTCATGCAAAGGTGATTCCATGATTCCGACCTTCCTTCCCGATTCCCATGCTCCCAACTACATGCCCGAAAAGGCTCGCTTGGCTCTCGACGATCTTGTCGGGTCCATGCGATACGATGATGTTCACGATGTCCACCGAAAGATGGTGGATGTGCGTTCGGTGACGAAGCGCGTCATTCCGTCGCGTCTCGCGCCACTCGGTTTCGAGGTCGAAACCGATCATGGCACTTTCATCGTGACCAACCAGAATCAGGGGCAAGGGACGCAGATGTGTCCCCTGATCGGAAGGTGGAGCGATGCGGACACGCTCTGGAATGGCTACCAGCGCGATCCCAACCTGCGCGTTTTCATCTACGGATTCACGACGAATGATCATCGTCGTGATCGCGATCTGGTCACAATCTGATTCTGGGGTTGCGGGGAGAGTTTAACTCTCCCCGCAACACTAAAGCTTTTCTCCCTTGGATAAATTTTCTACGAAAGGCTAAGCCATGAACAAGCAAGAAATCATCAAGCAAATCACTGAACTTCTTGAGAAGCTCGTCGAGGAACCCAAACCGAGTCGCTTCCAGGATCAAGGGGACGGCACCATTCTCGACACCCAAACTAATCTGGTTTGGGAAAAGGAATGCCGTAAACTGACTTGGAACGAGGCAACAAGATACGCCAAGAATCTCGTTCTTGGGGGCCACTCGGATTGGCGGTTGCCGAGTTATCGGGATTTGCAAACGCTGCTCAGCTTGGATCGAATCAATCCAGCGTCCGACTTCCCCGATATAATCTCGAATAATTTCTGGTCCTCATCGTCCTACGCCGGCAGTCCTGACGGCTCGTGGGTCATGGACTTCTCCAGCGGCACCGTGTACGGCGCCAATAAGTCCAGCAACTTCTATGTGCGTTGTGTGCGAGGCGGACCCGTGGCTCTTTGAGCCTTTGGCTCTTTGGTTTTTGGGGAAGGGCAAAAGCCCTTCCCTTGATTTTCCTTTTGCTGCGCGCACTTTTCATGCCAACTTCTCTCATTTGGGGCTTGACAAGCCCCAAGGAGAATGGTAAGATGCAACATCCTCGAAAGAGACAACTCGTTTAAGGACGATACAATGAATCCTCGACGTTACGAAATCACTCAGATTCCTGACGGAAAACGACCGTCGATGAAATACATTGGAGATTTTGATAATGTTGTTTTCGAGGCGATCATGACGGAGTTTGAGAAGTTTTGTCGTGGGGAATTGGGTTGGACCAAAACTTCTTGCAAGAATCGTCCCGAAGGGAGTTGTTTGCCCAAGGATATTCGTCCGAAGGTTCGTCGCATTTATCGTTGGTGGATTCTTGGGCGAAAGATGGAATATGACAAGGTGGAAAATCTTTGGAAGAGTATTGAAAAGAGATTCCCTCGGGGGAAATGGAACAAAGTGAAGGGAAAGTGGAGTACCGAAACTCTGATGGAACCTTTGCATCGAAAATACGTCCGACAAACGGCGCAAATGGAAAACAAACTATACGAGAAAGATACGGCGATGATGATTGAGTTGCTCAAGATTCGTCACTATCTTTGGACCTGAAATGAAAAATCAAATCCAAATCCGAAAAGATCGAGAAATCAAAGAAATCAAACAAGCTTTGGAATTTTGGAAAAAATTTCAAAGTGAATCAGATAAAATGGTTTCTTCCTGTATTGTCAACCATATTCCAAATCCTACTCCGGGGAAAGTTTTTTCCTGGATGTGTGAACATTCCTGATTTCGGAGAAAACAAATGGGCATCGGCATGTGTCAAGTTGATTCGCAGTTTTTCATTCCCAAGTGCAACATCAAACCTTTGTATGATGCAATGGTAAAGGAGTCGAACATTCTTCCAGAAGATCGGGTGGAAAATCCCGATGTGGAGGATTTGAATGATATCATGCCGAATTGTGGTGAGGGACTGTGGGATTTCTGCTTGGAAGATGATGCACAAGGCAATGTGATAAATATCTTTTTCGAGGGAGAAAATTATCATGCCGATGACCATCCCCAATGTTTGGAAATCTTCATTCCATATGTTCAAGAAGGAAGTTATTTGTGTATGCTTCTCGAAATCAACATCCATGAAAAGTGGTTGTTCAAGAATGGAAAGATTTTGGTTTGTGATGGACATGTTGTTTACGACGAAACCGAACCTGTTTCGGAGGAAAAGTGATGCCAATTTACGGAATGTCTCAGGAAGACCGAATCTATCATGGTTATGATGATATGGTTCGATCTTTTGGAAAAATTGTTTACAAAGTCACTCTGGGGGATTGGCAAAGAGATTATCTTTACCTGATTCAAGGAAAGGAACCTCATCAGAAGTGGGGATATCTCAAAACTGGATATGGTTCTTGTTCAGGATGTGACCGTTATCAAGCCTGTGATTCCATCAAAGAACTTGAGCATCTTCGGAATCAGATTTTTGATTCCGTTCAATGGTTTGGGAATTCTGGGGAGGCTTTGGAATTTTTTGAAAAGCACGATTGGGAAGGGGACTATTATGGTTCAACTTCCGAAGTGCTTGATTTCGCCAAAGTCTGTCAAGATGAGATTAATCGCACCCGTCTTTGAAAGTCATTCAAGACTTGCAGGATGCGATTCTTGCCACGATTCATCTGAACTAGAGAACCACAACATGTATTATCCACAAAATCCAGCATATGACGAGGAATGCTATTCCATCATTCATTCTTTGGGAGAGAGTGTTGCAGAAGCAGAATACAGTGCAACTGTTGATGGAATAGGATATTATCTTTTCCTTTTATCCAAAAAGGGGAGTTTTGGATATCTTCAGATTGAATTTCCAAATTCTTTGGACGATTCTCAAATTCCAAAAACTCCCGAAGAATTGAAAGAATTGGAAAAGAAAATTAATTCTCACATTCAATGGTTTCGCGGAAATCGTGAAGCGATTATCTTTTTTCAAAACCTTCAGATACAGGATTGTAAAAATAGTCTAACTTTCAAATATTTTAAAGAAGCTTGTAAAACCAAACTTGTTTCGGAGAAAAGTGATGACTGAAACATACGACATCGAGAATCCCATTTATCTTGGATATGAAGATATGGTTGGTTCCATCGGGGAAATCGTTCAGGAGATTTCCTTGGGAACTTCTGAGGGAGATTTGCTTTTTCTGATTCGAGGAAAGGAAAACAAGAAGTGGGGATATGTTGGGGTTGGATATGGTTCTTGTGCGGGATGCGACGCATATCAATCCTGTTCTTCCAACGAAGAATTGAAATCTGTCCGAGACGACATCGAAAACAACACTCGTTGGTTTGACAATTCCAAGGAGGCAATGGATTTCTTCGGAAATCACGATTGGAAAGGGGATTATTTCGGCAGAGACCCTGATTTGCCAAAATTCATCCAGCGTTGTCAGGATGCGATTCTTGCCACGATTCATCCAAACTAATCCTTTTCCTCATTCTTGCCGAGAAGTCATTGTTTATGGGCATTTGCTTGCGTAAACAATGATTATGGTGTAGACTTAATGAGTTAGAAGAAATCAAATCAAAGAATGAGGAAAATCATGAACATCATGAACATCATCGAAATCGGAAATCCGAAAAATCTTCATTTCCGAATTGAGTGGGATGATTCGGAAACTGGAACATACACTCAATGTTTCTTGGAAATCCGATTTGGAGATAAAGTAATTTCCAATTGGAAGTCGGAACGAGGAGAAAGTTCTTTCATCACAACCGATCTTCATGAATTCGTAGAAATCCTGGAATGGATTCGGGACGATATTCTTATTCTTCCAGATTATGAAAATCGTTACGAAGAATATCCCTTTCAAGAACAAATTTCTGGATTCTATCTTCCTCGAATTGTTTTCATAAGTTCGAGAAATCAAAAAGATTTTGAGGTTAAATGGGCTCCTAAATCTTACGATAAAGATAAAGGAATTCCTTTTCAGTTCTTTGGAAAAGGAATTGGATTCCTTCCCTGGGATGATTTAAACGAAACAACAAGACAACTTCGTGCGTTGGTTGACCAGAAACTCGACTCGATTCCTTACATCCCTAAACTTTTTTGGAGAGAATAAATGGAAAAGATCACTTTTGTTGTGATTGCTATCGTTAGTTGGTTGCTTGGACTTCTCCTCGTCAACATTTTATTCCAGATGCTCTGGAATTATTATGCCGCAAAGTTTGCTCCCGGAGCGGAAAACTATATCCTGGGGTTTTGGGAAGCCTATGGAATCCTCATTCTCTGTCTTATGTTGTTCAAATCTCCTGGTTCCGTCTCTAAGTAAAAAACAATCAAGGGAGAATTCTTCATGGGTTCTCCCTTGACAAAACAATAAACCGACTTATAATTAACATTCCTTGGGTCTGTCGCCTAGCGGCTGGGCAGAAAACTCTTAATTTTCCCTACGGGTGTTCGAATCACCTCAGACCCACCATTTTTGTTCCGTGATAATTAAAGAGCTTGTTTCCCGTTAGCCTAGTGGTCAGGCAGGTGGCTGTGGAAGTTGTCATTAGCGATCTTGATATTTCAAGGTTGGTGCAAATCCAACAACTTCACTATAACCACCCAACGGAGGTTCAATTCCTTCACGGGAAGCCAATCTTTCCTCCTTTAAGGAATCCTTAAAATGGCCGAAATCTACGCTTGGTCGCAAATTACTGGATTGAGCATTTCCGAAGTTATTCTTTGGGGACTTGGAATCAACATTGCCATCATCGTTGTTGCGGTTGCGATTTTGAAGAACTGGATTAGATGATGTCGGGTTGTTGGTGTTAACGTTAGCACGTTAGTTTGTGGCACTAAAGGGTTTGGTTAAATTCCAGAACAACCGTTCTGTGAAACTTATGGATTCTTAGCCGAGGGCTAAATCCTGTTCACTATCTTGCTTCATCGACAAGTGCTCTCCGATTAAGGAAAGTCTTATCTCGTCTCCACAGACGTTTAAAGTTTCCCAGGAACTCTGGGCAACATAGCTCAAATTAATAGCCGCGTTTAAATCTCTATCCAACGAGAACCCGCAATCTTCGCAAAAGAAGGTTCTTTCACTTAAATCCAAGGTTTCTTTAACAACTCCACACTTGGAACAAGTTTTTGACGAGGGATAAAATCTATCCACAGCTACTATCATTACCTTATTTCTTGAAGCTTTTTCAATCAACATTCTCTTGAAAAGTCCCCAAGAGGCATCCTGAATGGCTTTGGCTAAATGATGATTTTTCATCATACCTTGAACATTTAGAGTTTCTAGACCTATCACATTAAACTGCTTGATTATCGCAGTTGTAGCTTTCTCGATATAGTCTTTTCTAATCTGGGAAACTCTAAAATGTTCTCTGGCTAGTTTCTTTTTAGCTTTTTCTCTATTCCAAGAACCTTTCTTTTTCCTTGATAAGTTTTTATGATATTTTCTTAACTTTTTGGTGTGTCTATAAAGGGTTTTAGGATTTTCAATCACTTGACCATCTGAAAGAACGGCGAGAGATTTAATTCCTAAATCAATTCCAACAATTCTAGGTTCATTAATAATTAATTTAGTCGAAGAAATTTCTTTTTCTATTTTATCACTTGGTTCTTGAACCAAGATGGAAACAAACCACTTATCTGAGTGTTTGCTGACGGTTGCGGATAAAACCTTGGCATCGAGAGGAATATAATTCTTTTCATATATTCTTAATTTACCGAGTTTAGGAAGTTGAATTTTTCCTGAAAAGATTTTGATAGGACCGGTTAATCTAAAAGAATATTTACATTTCTTTCGAGATTTAAATTTTGGAAATCCGACCTTAATCTTTTTCTTGTTGGTTTTATTTAATTTAATTTTTCTAAAGAAATTGTTATAAGCTTTATCTAAATCTCTTATGGCTTCTTGGGTAACGCATTTAGAAACCTGATAAAGCCATTTTTTCTCGGTTCTTTTCAACTCATTAAAAACGGGATTAATCTTGTAATAGTTGAGAGCAATCTTATTTTCTTGATAAGCTTTTATTCTAAAGGCGAGAGCCCAATTATAAGCAAATCTTGCTGCATCGCAATGCAAAAAGCATTGCGATGCCTGTTTATTATTAAGATTTAACTCAACTTTATAAGATTTCATTTAGCCACAAGAGATTGTTTAATTTTTTCCACATCCTCGGATGTGAAAAAATAATGACCGCCAGGAGTAGTTAGAGAAGGTTTAACCCATCCACATCTAATCCAGTTTCTAAAAGTAGAAGGTTTAATGTTTAATAAGTTGGCGACTTGAACCGATGTTAACATGTGATTTCCTTTCCTATAAGTATATCATCATTATAATCAAAATCAACCAAGTTAGAATATATTTTTAGGGTTAGATTAACCCAAGATGACATAAATTTCTTTAGGATTTAATCATGCTGCCTCCAACCCACCATTCTTATCATAGAGAATGTTTCTATGATTTCTTTTTGCTGCGCGCAAAATCTATGCCAAAAAATCGCATTCGTGCCTCGTTTTGGGCTTGACCGGAGGCAGGGTCCGGTGTACTATTCATCATCGGAAGGGAACGAGACTCCCTCGATGACGAGAGATGAAGGCAAAGATGCTAAAGTTACCTGTGTCTTTAGTAGTTTCTCGTCTATGATTAGACTTCTCTTGCTTGGCTATGATTTCCCCGTTATGCCTATTAGTCGAAGCACAATTCGAGAAACCAACCGGCAGATCGTCCGATTGTTAAAATTGGTTGGTTGAATTGTGAAAGAATCACAGTAGGTCAAATGGCTGAAGGGATTCTCGGGAGAAATCAAATTCGCGGATTAGAGAAGTAGTCATCTCGCCTTGCTCATAACTAGGAGATCGGTTGTGCAATTCAACCATCCGCGACCATCTTTGGAGAAAAACAATGGGAATCATCGTTAGCATGACTTTCGTGGATGCCACGCGCGATCTTCGGGTTGGCGAGGAAGGACCAGATGATTCCAATTGCGATTCTGTCAAGGAATTGTTCAAGAAGGTGAACAAGGAATATGGAAAGTGTGTTTCCAGTATCTTTCGTGACATTCCGGGGACCAAGGATGTCGAGCGAATCGGTTGGGTGTTTCAGAAGCGAGTGCCATATTCGGATATCAAGGAAACCTATCTCCAAGAAGTTTGGGTTTCTTTGCACAAAGAAATGCCTCGCACGATCACTTTCCCCATGACGCTTCCCCGACAACACAAAAAGAAGTGATGATTAATTGCCGATATGGGGGAACAGGAAGACCCGCAAGTCCCAAAAACTTGTTCCGCGAGGAGTCTCAGTTCAAATCTGAGTATCGGCACCATAATTCGGAAAGTAGTTTAAAGAAAACATCCAGCGTTGGGCTGGAAGAAATGGATTCAAATTCCATCTTTCCGACCTTTCATCTATGAAACATCACAGGCGCCATGTGATGTTTCCGTAAAGAAACTCAGAAGTTGATAATGAAAACTACGGCCTAGCCGCAAATTTTACACCCGTAAAAGCCTAGCGAAAGTTAGGTTGGCTAATGTTTCCGATAGTTTGCTCAACTTCTTTGTTTTCTAGGATGTACGTTAAGCATCCATCTAATCTTTCTCATCCCCTGTCGGAATATTCCCCGACAAAGTATTAAAAGGTTGCCAGTCCAGGGACAACCGTAGGAATATAATCCCTCTGGGAAAGGGTGACGACTCTCACCCACGAAAGGATTGTTTATCCTTCCAGCCATTAGGATTGTTGCAAGACTGGAAGATGTGGAACAATCAGAGTAGGAAGAATGATGGAATTTTTTTCTTTTCTCCCCATCATTCAGAGTCATAATTTGGAATAGTCGCCTTGAGTTTCCGGGAGACTTTAAACGCCCTTGGAGATGATATAAGACTTCCACAAGGAGAAGCAATTGTCGATGAATTGGGAAATAAACAGGAGTTAGCCCAGGGCTAAGTATCCGTAAGTTTTATAGAACGGAGTTGTTCCCGCGAGTCTTTTCTTGTTGGAATTCTCTCTTGCCATTGCAACTTTCTCGGTCTTGCAAACCGACATGACACCGTAATGGTGCCATGAAATGTTGGCCTGAAAAGACCAACACGGCACCATAAGGATGCCGTGAAAGGGCGAAAGGGCGAACTTAATTTCGCCTGGAAGTTGCAAACTTTTCAAAATGGCGCTTTAGTTTAGAAGCAGAACGAAAGCCTAAATTTTTCTTTTGATATGTTTTCTAATAGCGTTATCTGAAACTCCCAAAAGTTTTCCAACTTGTATATAATTAAATTTAGATAATAAATCTTGTAGTTCTTCTAAAGCGGGCCATATAATTTTTGTTGATCGGCTTTTTTTCTGATCGCAAGAAATACATCTTTTGCTTTTTGAAGTAACAATCTTTCCACAATCTTGACAGCGTGGTTTTGGATGATTTGCTTTTTGATTTCGTCCACCCCAAGTATGAGTTTGCGAATGACAATTTGGACATAAAATTTGAAGATTTATCAAGTTGTTATTTTGAGGATTTCCATCTATATGATCTAATTGTAATGTGATTGGTTTGTTGTTCCATATTGCTAATATTCCGCACGATTCACAAATATCTTGTTTTAATCCCGCTCGAATTAAACGTAATTTCAAACTCGATCCGCCTCCTTTATATTCTCCTTTATTTGCTAAAATATCTTCCAGAGCTTTAATATTTAACCCAAATTGACGACCTTTATTATGATTTATTCCCAAATGAATGTGAGAAATATCAATTTGGTCTTCTTTGATTCTCTTTTTTAAAGTTTTGTAATTTCCTGCTCCTACATGTAATCCAAAATGTCTTAAAATATCTGCTAAAGATTTATAATTTTCAATAATTTTTTGAAAATTATCTTTTGGCAAAGTCCAAATAATACTGGTTCGTTTTCTCATTTTTCGCCTTTCGTAAAATAGATAAAGGACATCATTCGTTTAATTTCTTGTCCTTATCATAACTAGTATAAACAAATAACTAAATCGCTAAATAGTCCTGTCGTCTACCGGTTTCGGATTCGATTCCTTCAAAATCGAGAACTGGGTTCAACTCCCAGCAGGACTACCAATAAAATCAACAACTTAGTCCCGTAGCTTAATTGGTTAAAGCATTTGATTGATAATCAAAAGACTGAAGTTTCGACTACTTTCGGGGCTACCATCTTCGTTTGAGAGAAAGCAAACCCCACTCCTTTTGGAGAAACACATGATCACTCGCGCAGAATACAACGAATCATTCGCCCCAGGAAAGCTGTTTATTAAATCCGCAACAAAAATCAAAAAGTTGTTGAAGTCTTTGGAAAGCTTCAAGCTTTCTATTTTCATGATGCCCAATAAAGAAAAGTATGAAAATCCATTCATGGGAATGGAAATCTCGTGGAAAGAAATCCATAAAAACAAAAAAGTCCCTGGCGGATCAGAAACGTGGGTGAGTGGACCTGGGCAATTGTTCATTTCTGGATTTGATGATGGGCAAGTGATTTTCTATCGCATTCCTGATTCGGCCGATCCTGACTACAAGAAAGAGGAAGAAATCGTTATCGCTGGATTTCAAGAACAAGGAATCCCTTGTGTTTGGATCGACGAATGGGAGATTGGGTGTGGTAAGGTTTCCCTCATTCCTCCGATGATTCAGGATTAATTTGCTGTCCTAAAGCAATAGGATGATAACCTGTTGCTTCTTCCCGACTCTCGCCAATGGGTCGGGAAGATGATTTTATGTTTTTGTTGCGCGCATTTTTCATGCCAACTTTCTTCATTTGGGGCTTGACACCGTGCCCTGAATAGGGTATCTTACATCATCGACGCGAGACACCTTAAGCCCTTGTAGTTCAACGTTAGAATCTCTGTTTTGTACTCAGAAGACGGTGGTTAAATTCCTCCCAAGGGCTCCATTCTCCTTTTGCTTCGAAAGAAACCAAAATGACATATCCTGATTTTATGACACCGGAAATTGCCTTGGTTGTGATTTTCTTGAGTGGATGTGGAATTTCCTATTTCACCATTCAACTTCTCCGCCTTTGGATGAAAATCGAAAAAGAAATTCGTTCGGAGCAAGAAAATCATGATTAAGATTCTGTTTGTGGATGATGACGGGAAATCCGTTCGGAATTTCCTTGATTGGTTACCTTGGGTATGGCTCCATAATGGCGATAGCACAACGCAAATCGACGTTGCCATCTCTTTTGCCCAAGCACAAGAGATGATTGTTAATCAGCCTCCTTATGATTTCATTTCCTTGGACCATGATTTGGGGGAATTGACACAAGAGGGGGAAGCTGATGAAGACAAGACTGGATATGCTCTGGTCAAATGGTTGGGCAACGAAATGATTGAGAAATGGCCAATCAAGGGAATCAGGAGTCATTCGATGAATCCCCAGGGGATGAAAAACATCGAAGGATTCATCCAGAATGTTCAGAAACATCTTTTGGGAGTTTGAAAAAATGTACTATCTTGGACTCTGTGGATTCTTTATCTTGATTCAATATTTTTGTGATTTTTTGCCTTGGAGCAAGGAAAGACATGGATGGGAAAAGAAAATTTTCCCTACAAAAAAGTGGAGTCCCACTTTTCGGACGGTCATTCTTTCTTTTTTCGTTTTGGCATTTTACCTTCCCAAAATTTTAGGAGAATTCTAAATGAAATCTTTTCTCGATTTCATGAAGAAACACCTAAAGGCGATTCCTTGGGCGATGTTTGTTTCGTTGTATGTTTTTGTTCTGTTGATAGACTATCACCGTTCTTGGTTTGCAGTTTTGATTCTCATCTTTGTGATTTACCCATTGATAAGTTTGCTTAACGTCTGCATCATGATTTGGTGTCAGGAAAACCTATAGGTCGCATTGTTAACCGCTGGCGGCTTGACCGTAACAATGCTTCGGTGTATGATGCAGGAGTCAAGAGAACGTTCCTGAATTCTCCCTTCCCTCGTTTCGGAGAAAATGAATGGCTTCGCAGAATTTGGTTGGTTCTTGGGATCAGTCCAAGATTCGTGTTTACGCAATCAATGGCACGAATCGAACGCGAATGAATCAGACCTTTCGTCGTTGGGATCGTCGGGGATATTTCGTCCACAGCATCGTGGAAACCACTCCCGGCACCTTCCTCGTGACCTATTTTCCCAAGAAGTCGTGAAAAGATTTCCCTTTGGAGGAATTTATTCCTCCAAAGGGAAAAGATGAATGATAATCAAGAGTTGCGTAGTTTAACGGTCAAACGGACGACTTATAATCGTTTAATAGGAGTTCAATTCTCCTCGCAACTACCAAACTAATCAATATGATTGTGTTTTCTCGTAGGCTCATAGTGTAATGGTTTAACACCGCAGACCTTGACTCTGCTAGTCCTTGTTCGAATCAAGGTGGGCCTACCATATTGTTTCTTTAGTTCTTTCGGCCCGTTAGCTCAGCCTGAACAGAGCGACACGTTTCTACCGTGTTGGTCGGGGGTTTAAATCCTCCACGGGTCGCCATTTTCTTTTCTTGAAAAAATCCATGACCTACAAACAAAAGAATGAGATGCTTTGGACAATGATTGAGATTGTTCTTTTTCTTTGTTTGCTCTTGACTTGGTGTTGGTTCTTTTCTTTTTCTCTCATGGGATTTTTGACTTGTCTTGTTCCCTTTTTGGTCTATCATCATTTTTTCATTCCTTGGACCCAAAATGGCCCGCATTGTTAACCAGAGCGACCTTGACAAACCCCTGAGTGTGACTATACTTAACCTCACCATCGAAACGCGATAGGTTCAGTGACAAGTGAAGAAATTGTGGGCTTGTGTCGCAACTGGTTAGACGAGGCAGACTTAAAATCTGTTGCCGCAAGGTATGAGGATTCGACTTCCTCCAGGCCCACCATCATTCCTAAATGCTTTGACATCTACATTTAATATTTAACTAAACCCGTTGATGTCATAATCCTTGTTAGGAAATTCTACTTCATTTTCTTCCGTCAAAGCATATCTGAAATTCGTTAACTTCACCATCTAGTCTTCAACTGCGGGCATAATTTAAGTGGTAAAATTCAAGATTTCCAATCTTAGTTTGAGAGTTCGAGACTCTCTGCCCGCTCCATTTCTTCAATAAAATCAACACGTTATGTCTCGGAAATATAACGTGTTGGGCTGATGAGAGAAAGAGGAACTTCATCTCATCGGGCTAAATAGGTTCCTCCCTAACCTCAAACGCTTTTTGGTTCGGTTTGAGAATTGGGAAATTAATGCAAAACCAAGTTGTTCCCCAAGCTAAACGTTGGTAAAGTGGCTTGGATACATTTAAATGCCAACTGAGATTTTGAAATATAGAGACAATTTCAAAACTTGACAAATTTTCAATGTCTCTCGGCACACTCCTTGTCGTTAATTTATCTTTCGTGTGAATGGAGATTCCGAATCTTTTTCAAAAAGGAAAAATGTCAAAATTTCTTCTCTTGTTTATCTTTGGACTTGTCTATTTCGGCGCTCTCAACTGGAATGACCCTCTCATCTTTGGAATCGGTTGCGTTTTGATTCTCCTTGTCCCCTTCAATCGTCTCGACACTTAATTTGGAACTATCACCTAAGTAGTAAGGTCATGATGTATTTTTCGATGACAATTAGAACAAAGTAAAATACATTTGTCCAATTCTTGGACAAGAGTTTTCCACGGGGAATCAATTTTTTTAGAAATTCTAAATTCTTTTTCCTCTGGATTAAGATGGTGAAAATCTAATGCCGCGACATGAGAATTAAATCCACACATTTGACATTTTCCTCCTTTATATTCCACGGCTTTGATTTTATTATTTCTTGCAAATAAATGATGTTTAAACTCACAGCACTTTTTACAATAAGTTGATTTAACTTTTTTGTCCCAACGTCCTTTAAAAAAATATTCTTTTGGCAAATGTTGCTTACATAAAGAACAATATTTAGTTAATTTATTTTCTAAATTTGGTTCAGAGAAAATTTCTCTATCCAAAAGATTTTCCTTCCAGTGAAGTTGCCTATGACAATTAGAACAAATTAAGATACATTTATCTAATTCTAATTTAAGTTTATTAAAATTTAGTTTTCTTCTAGAAGAAATAGTAAATTCTTTTTTCCCTTCAATGTGGTGAAAATCGAATACTGCTGATAGAAAACTTTGGTTACAAATTTGACAAATCCCTCCTTTGTAATCAATAAGTTGATTTTTTAATATTTGTTCTTTTTTGATTGATGCTTTTGTTGCACAATTTTTACAAATTGTTTTTAAATGATTTTTGTTTTGTTTCCATCTAGAAGGAGTAACTTCATTTTCGGAACAAGTTTTTGAACAAATTGAACAAATTTTAAATTTAGAAATTTCTAAATCTAAATTAACAGTCTCTAATTTTCTAGTATTATGTGTTTTTGCCGGAGAACAATCCCAACAATATTTTCTATTATTAGCAACAATCTTCTTCCCTTCTATTTCTATGATATAATCAAATTCTTTTTTACATAACTTACAAATTATTTTTTTCATTTTAGTCCTTATAGCGTAACTGGTTATACTTATAAATAGAACATAATGAAAACAAAATCTTATAATTAATTTTAGGAATCGTCGAACAAAGGTAGTTCGGAAGACTGAAAATCTTCAAATCTGATTTCGATTATCAGCGGTTCCACCATTCTTTGGTCCATTCGGCTAACGGTTAAGCCATCAGATTGTCAATCTGACAACAGGAGATCGTCCCTCCTATGGACCGCCAATCGGCTTTGAGGAATTCGACAGCCTCTTGTGAATTACTCCGGTCTAAAGACGCGGAGCTTCCTGCTTCATAGAAAAAACTTTTCACGAGAATGCAATGCGTTCTCGTGCAGGGAGTTTCTTCTCCACAGGCATTTAATGTCCTGCTATCTTCCATAGCGGACGTTGGACGGCAAAGCCGTCCAAAATTAACTCTACAGTTACAGTTAAAGTTTTACGTCGAAGCCTTGCTTCGACAACCAATTACTTTAATTTTTTAAAGAGCTTGAATAGGGTTCCTATTCAAAGATAATTATAACCCAAAAACAAAAAAGTCGTTAACTTTCTCGCCAGAAATCCCCCGCCTTTAGGCGGGGGATTTCTGGCGAGCTCTGTAACTCGAAAGAAATATCCCTCAACTTTCTTTCCAGTCAACGTCAGAATAAAAGATATCCGATTTTTTTGAGGACTCTGATGGGATAATCCAAAAAATCTCATCTTTTTATGTTTTTGTTGCGCGCATAAATCATGCCAGGAAATCGTAACCGAGGCTCGTTTAAGGCTTGACGTTGACCAAGGATGATGGTATCTTACTCAAGTCAACGGGAACAACATCCGTTGATAGGAAGCTGTCTCTTTCCTCGTTTCGGAGAAACCACATGAAGATGATTAATCGGATTCGGTTTTCCTACGACCGGGATATCGCGATGTATCAGTATTTCAAGATGCGTCGCATTTGGAAGTGAAGAAAACAGGGAATGGTGGGTTGGCGGAGTCTGTTTTAACGCACTGGTTTGCTAAACCAGTGAACCTTGCAAAAGGTTCCGAAGGTTAAAACACCGGGGGTCTTAAGACCCCCGGTGTTTATAGATTATTTCAACAATAATATCTAAATACTTTTTAGATGTAGATTCTTTAACATATTTTTGAGCACTTGAATCAATAATACATAAAGAGATTCCTTTTTCTAAACAAGCTTGAAATTTTCTCGTATCATTGTTTTGAGTTTTGGCTAATTGTTCTAAACCATAAATTGGTTCATAGTGAAAGATTCCATTTAGTTCAAAAGCTAATTTCAAAGAAGGAATATAAATATCTAGCTCGCCATTAATAGCATCTTTTCTATTAAAATGAAATTCTAAATCTGGATATAGTTTTGTAAGTTCTTTTTGTAAATAAAGTTCGAGTTTAGACACGCGAGTTCCTTTTGTTTTATGCGTGCTATTATAAGTTCCAGCACAAGATTTAGAACAAAAAAATCTTTGAGTAGAAGATTTTTTTATCACAGATAAAAATCTTGTTAATTCTACTCCACACTGAAAACAATTAAATTTAATTCTAACTTGTTGTGAGAGGTTGGAACAATCTCTAGAACAATAACTATTATTATTATTTCCTTGTTTTAAGTTTGCACTTTGAATATCATGTTTGATTCTTTTGAAAGTTTTATGACAATATTCACATTCCAAAGGCAGAAAGCTTCTTGATTTAGCTTGTTCAAATTCAATATCGGTATATAAAGGTTTCATAATAAACTCCTTGTTTTATATAAATAGGTGAGATTTTCAAAAACGTAATTTAAAATCTCTCATCCACCGCCATTTTGATTTGGGCGAGCGGCAACGATGGTGTGTTGCGGATGGTTGTAGCCCATCTGTCGCAAGACATAGAGGATTCGAATTCTTCCTCGCCTACCATAGTTTCATACGGAAGATTGCCGGAGTGGCTTATCGGGACTGTCTTGAAAACAGTTGACCCTCGAAAGAAGGTCCGAAGTTTCGAATACTTCATCTTCCGCCATTTCTTCAATGATTACAGGGGTTTAGGTTAATTGGTAAACTCTTCGGCTCCAACCCGAAAAATGAGAATTCGGTACTCTCAATCCCTGCCATTCTTCCAAAAGAAAACAAATGAATAAAATCATTGGAAATCCAGAATATTTTCATTTTGAGTTGGTGGAATGGACCAATCGGGAAAATCTTTCCTTTGATTTGATTTATCGAACCGAAGCAAAAGTCTTGATTAAGTTTGGGGAAATTGTTCTTTCGGCTTGGGATACTAAACTTGAGGTGGGATATAGCAACGACCATAATGGAGAATTGACTCTCATTCTGGAAGATGTTATGGATTGGATGGATAAATTCGCAAATATGTCTTCCTGGGAAGATCGGAAAAATTATCCAGGGTGGATTAAGAAATCTTTGAAAGGATGGTTTCGATATGGAACTGTTCCAAAGATTTTCTCATGTGTTTCTCCAGAGATTGAAAATCTTGAACTTGAAATTGAATTTGATAATTGGGCAAGAGATCATTGGTTCATTTCCAACATGTCTGGATTTCCCAAGCCTGAAATTTGGATGATTCGGGATGGAGATAATCTCGTTCTTTCCCAAACACCAACAGAAAGTTTTCCTGTTTCTTTTGAAAAGAAAGTAATGCCACTCCAAAAATTCTATACTTTGCAAACTGATTTGGACCGAATAATCCGACACCGACTTGAAGAATTGGAACCAAAAATTCTTTGTTCTCCTTGTGTAGGTTAGTGGCCATTCTTAACCACTCACGGCTTGACTCTAACAATGAGTGGCGCTATGATGAACAATCAACAGCAATCCTTTTGAGGAACTCAAATGATTTATCGCGATGCTCGTGGACATTTTACCAAGGCGCCCAAGGTTCAACCTTCTTTTCCTCAAAATCCAACTTATCTTCTTCGGACTTGTGATAAGAATCTCAAAGCCTATGGCGGGTTTCAATATCCCGAAAAGGGCTATGTTGAAGCCCCGGATTGGAAGCCAAAGCCTGTTTGTGGCAATGGTCTTCATGGACTACTCATGGGAAAGGGAAATCAGAGTCTCTTGAATTGGGATGAATCGGAAATTTGGCAAATTCTTGCCGTGGACCCGAAAACCGTTGCAGAGATTGATGTAGAGTTTGACGGAGGCAAGGCTAAAGTTCCTTATGCTTGGGTTGTTCTTACCGGAACTCGCAAAGAAGCCACGGATTTTCTCTTGGCACACGGGGCTTCCTTTCAGGAAGTTCCTGGAATTTTCCAGATTTGCGGAGATAATGAAAAGTTCGTTGGAGGAGTTAAGGCTGTTTTGGCCGGTGGTCGAAATGTTGAATTGACGGGAGAAAATAAATCTCATCTAACTGGACAGTCTTTTGCAAAGTTGACTGGTGGTGACGAGTCTGTGTTGTTTGGCAAAGAGAGATCCGTTTTGAAAGGTGGGGATTATTGTGCATTAATCGGCGGGAATGACTCTCAATTGTCAGGAGGAAAACATTGCGAAATGTCAAGCGGAAACGATTCTGTTTTGACGGGAGGAGATTTTGCCAGGATGAGGGGAGGAAGCAACTCTTTTCTGACGGGGGGATATGGTTCAACTTTGGAAGGGGGAGATTTTTCCACCTTGGTTAGTGGCGAAAGCTCTGTTTTGATTAGTGGGTACAAATCAACTTTCAAAGCTGGGTCAGATAGTACCTTCGTCGCAATTTGGACCGAAGGAAGTCGCTGGTTTCTTGTCCAGGGAAGGACAAATGGAACGGATTTGAAACCCGACGTTACTTATAAAATCAATCCCCACAATCAGAAATTTGAAGAAGTTGTGCCCAAGACTTAAACCTCACCTTCCTTTTTTAAAGGACTAAAACAATGGGTACTCGCGGACTTCTGGGGTTCAAGGTTGCCAACGTCACGGGAAATGATTATCGACCCGCTTATCGTTTCTTCTACAATCAATGGGCTTCGCCTGATGGTTTGGGAACCAATGTTCTCAAGTTCGTTCAAATCTTCAATCGGTTTGGACATGAACATTATCCACAGGTGAAGAATTGGAAGGGCTTGCAAGATCGAATCGCCGGAATGACGGTTGTTAACATTGACGACCCCATTCCTCAAGCAAATCAATGTGCTTATGAAGATACTGCCAATTTCCGAGTCAATGGGGGAAGCAAGACTTGGTACACTTACACTCATCGGCTTCAGAATGGACATCTTCTTGAGGCTCTTGCCACTGGAAATATTGGTCATTTTCCCAACAAGTCTGGGTTTGAACTGGATTCTCTCTTTTGTGAATGGGCCTACATTCTCAACTTCCCTCAGATGAAGTTGGAAGTTTGGCGTGGATTCCAGAAACAGCCTTGGGCGGGAAATCCTTTTGGTCAAAAGATTATCCAAGGTTATTATCCCATTCGTCGGGTGGTTTCTTTCTCCTTGGAGAATCCTCCCCCGATTCCTAAGTTCTATTCCATCATCAAACAAATGATGACCAAACTTCATCTTTCCTAAACATCTTTTTGGAAACAATCAATGGAAAAGGTCGCTATTGCATTCTTCATTCTCTTCCTTGCTCTGGGAATTTCTCTCCTGGCAAACCATCGAATTAATTCAACGCCAATCCTTCCTCCTATCTATTTTTCTCTTGAAGAGGATTCACAAATTGTTTTGACTTGCGAAATTCCCCAAGGATGTTCTGAAACAACCTCTTGCGATTTTGGTCCCTAACAATTTTGGAGTAAACAAATGACTAAAATTAAATTCACCCCTATAACAAAATACCAAAAAAGAAATTCTATTTCTCTTACTCAAATTATTGGAATTATCTTTTTTGCTCCAATAATTTTATTTGGAGCTTATACAGGTTGTCGTCCCGAACCATTGTCTATTACCGTCGTTCCTCGGTCTCCTCCACCGCCTCCTCCCCCTTCGGCTGAAGAACTTGCAATCGCTCAAATCCCAGAAAATCAAAAACAAATTATGGCAATTATTGAAAGTGTTTGCTCTGGAAATGTTGTTGATAGAGCAATTAACGAAAGAACTTTGTATTCTCGGATTCAAAATTTGCTAGGCAGGGATTTTTCTTTCCAAAATTGGGTTTTTGAAGTTACTCAAGTTAGAACGTCCAGTATAGAAGGATTAAGAATTGCAGTTAATCTTAAATCCCCAAGTTTACTATGCGCTCAATTTCTTAATTACCGTCCTTTGGGAGAAGATCGAATGATGTCTGATAATTATCAAACCACCATTCGCGAAAATCATCCTAACGCACGAGTTCTCGCAGACTGGACTCCTTATCATGGAAGAACCTTTGCAACAGTCTCTGGTTCTTTTGTTAGGTCACAACAACGATTCGTCAAATTTCCAATTGACGGAGGTTCAATTTTAGGACTTGATATCCCAGATGATATTGGGTTTCTTGTAAAAATTCAGTCTTTGGAATTTAGAAATTCCCCCTGACATCATTTTGTTCTATCATTTTTAGAAGAAGCCCCGGTGGAATCCACCGGGGCTTCTGTTTTAAGCCTTTTTGTTGCGCGCAATTCCCTTGCCAACTCTTCATTTCTCCCAACCCATTATTAACCATTAACATTGTCCATTCTTAATTTCTTAGTCCTTGCGGATAACAAAGGTGTAGTGTATGATACATCATTGAGCAAAGCCATAACCTTATTTAAGGAGACGGAATGATTAAGTTGCATTGGTCTACTAAGAACGAAAAGTTCATTAAGACGAACAAGGTGGGATTCTATAAGGTTGTTGGATTTTCGCTTCCGGCGTTAAAGACATGTCCTGGGGCTGGAATTTGTGCGGGAGTTTGTTATGCACAACAGGGACATTTCATTATGCCTAATGTGAAGAATGCATATCAGGCTAATCTGGAAATGAGCAAACATCCTGAGTTTGTTAAGCAAGCGATTGAGGATTTGGAAGTGTGGGAAAAGAAAGGATACAATACGGTTCGGATTCATTCGAGTGGGGATTTTTATTCACGGACTTACCTTCGCAACTGGAAGAAGATTATGAAGGTGATGAAGAATATGCGATTCTATGCATATACGAAGTCCTTGCATATGAAGGAATTGTGGAAGGGATTGCCTGAGAATTGTCATTTGATTCAAAGTGAGGGCGGGAAGTATGACCATTTGATTCTTAAGGACAAGCCGAATGCAAGGATTTTTACGAATGAAGAGGAAAGGGACAAGGCTGGATATATTGATGGAACGAGTTCTGACATTCCCGCGATTGAAGGAAACAAGAATATCGGCTTGATTTATCACGGAACCCGACATTTGACTGATTCGCAGAAGATTTTGTTTTCTTCTGATTCCGGGGAAAAGAACAAGATGAAGAAATCTTAAGAATCATTTAAGTTGACCGAGGTTGCGGTTTGGGCTTGACGGCAGGGGTGAACGGTGCTATGATGCTTAAGAATCGACGAGGGAATCCTAACCACGGTCAATGTTTACGAGGATAAACAAATGGCTCGGAGTTTGACGAAGATTGGATGGGAGATTAAGCGTTGTTGGAAGAATCCCTATTTTGGGGCTGTTCCTTACATTGACGCGATGTTGACCTTGGATAGCATTGATGACATGTATTTCCAAGATGATGCGAAGTCGATTGTCCTTTACTTCCTGGCGAATGCGAATTCGTTTCGGGGAGAGGATGCTCGTCGGATTAAGAAGGAGTTGAAAGAGATGGCTGGCGTGAAGTAATTCTTCTAACAAAAGTGGATTTCCGATGAAAAAGCGCAAGAAGAAGAAAATCAAAGTTCGCAATCTTGTGGCGAAAGAAATGATTGAAAGAACGGGAAGTTTTGTTGGTCCTCATCATACTCGCGAACAAGATGTCGAACAAGGAAAATCTCGGAAAAAGAAACACAAGAAACCTTTAGGAGAACCAGAATGAAATGTAAACATTGTGGGCATAACCTGTTGGTTGTTTGTCGTTACGACCGAGTTGAATCCTATGATACCAACGATGATGGTGTTGTTTTCTGGAATAATCCAGTCGATACAGAAAATCTTGAAATAACAAATTCTCTTTTCTATTGTCGATCTTGTCAGGAAAATCATCAACCCGCTTTTTTTGATATGGATTTTGTGGGATATAATCCCAACGATGAAGAAATTTACAAACAAGGGGAAAACACCAACGATTAACAATGCATCGTTCTTCAACGCGGTAGCATTCGGGGCTTGACTCCTGACCGGTGGTGTGGTACAATCAACTCTCAATCGTAGGGGCGTTCAACAACGCTAAATCATTCTATTTTTTAAGGATAACCATGACCGAAACCAACATAAACATCATTCCCCAGTCTGAAGTTAAGGTGTCGAATAAGGAAGTGACGCAAGAGGAAGTCCAGAATGCTCTGGATATGATTATGAAGAATTGTGACCCGAAGGTGTTTGCCACAATGCAGGCTCTTGCCAAAGGAAAGGGACTCGGAAAGAAAGGACCGGATTTTAAGGCTATCATTGAGGAAGTTCGGAAGGATTATCTTCGATATGGGGCTTTTGGGTTTGCTCGGCTTAAGACGATGAATGTGACGCTTCCGAGTGGAGTTTCCCTGGAAAACTATTTCAACACTCAGAATGTTCGGAATGCGATTCTGGATTATCTTTCGGATGCGATGCCGGAGGATAATGAAGGGATTGCCAAGGGAAGGTTGTCACTCAAGGATTTGGGTTTGGAAAGTTTCTTGGATTGGACCGAGAAGTATGTCGCGGAAAATTCGGACTTGTTTGACGGAAAGCATGTCGAAGTGAATGCGTTTGGCAATACGATTCCGGTGTATCGGTTTGACCCGGAATCGACTCCGATTCCGGCGATTTGGAATGTGACGTGTCTTGGGCGTCAGGGTCGTTCTTCGTTGGTTTTGGCGGAAACTGGTGAATCGGCACACGAATATGCGTATGCGTTTCTCTTCTATGACGAAAACGATCCAAACACATCACAGTCACGATACGATAAATATCTTGCGGCGAAGACAGCGGAAACCGCTCAGAATCAAATCAAGGCAAATCAGAAGAAGAAGACTATTTCCAGTGCTCCCGTTTCTCCTACGATTCCTGTGGCCGTTCCCTCAGTTGAAATGGATGATTCTTCGGCTGCTGCTTCGATGACCATCGAAACCGATGATCCCACCGCTTAAGATTTAACAAAAATGGACCACATGCCTAATTTGATTAACAATTCGTTTTTCGAGGAGCTTAAATTGCTCCTCGAAAAACACAAGATGTCACTTGAAGGAGTTAACGGAAGCAAGGTTACAACTCTTTTGGATATTCAAGATTCTCTTCGAGATTATCCGAGAATCAACAACATCTTCGATCTTGAAATTCGATTTTGAGGAAAACCCCCATGCTTAAGATTCAAGAGTATCTTCTGACTCATTCCTTTGGGGAATTGCATCTTGAGCATGGGATTTACGAATCTCTTCGGGGACATAAGTTTTCCCTTAACTATTCTCAAATTGAAGCCAGAGATGATGACCCTTTGGCCAAGGAATGTCGGGGATTGATTCTTGCTTGGGAAGACCCAATGAACATTCCGGTGGATGTTCTCAATTCTCCCGTGGGGAAAACCATCGTTCTCGCCCATCCGATGGATAGATTTTTCAATCTTGGACAAGGGGCGGCTGAAACAGTCAACCTAGAAGACCCTTGGACTCAAATTCAACTTAAGTCTGATGGAACTCTTGGAATTTGTTATTATGATTTTTTCAAGCAAGAATGGTGTTTAGCAACTCGGTCTGTTCCTGATGCGGACATTCCCCTGGAAGTTCTTGGATTTGAAAAAGTAACCTTTCGGGGACTTTTCGAAAAATGTCTTTTGGAAGGATTTGGATACACTTGGGATAAGTTCACTGACTTCCTTAACAAAGGTTGCACCTATTGTTTTGAAATCATTTCTCCCGCCAATCGAATTGTTGTCAAATACGATGATTTTCGTTTGGTTCTTTTGACTGCTCGAAATGCCAACGGATTCGAATATCTTCCTCGGGGATTGTCAGATGAAACTGGAATTCCTTTGCCAAAGACTTTCTCTTTCCAGTCCGCCGTGGCGATTCACGAATTTCTTAAGGACAAGTCTCCTTTGGAAATCGAAGGATTTGTTATCACCAATGTCATTGGGGATTCTTTCAACTTCAAACGAGTGAAGATTAAGTCCACGGCTTATGTGGCTTACAATCGAATCAAGGGACAACTGGATTCGGAACTTCGGGTTTCATCTTATCGGGGTGCTCTCGCTTTGGTTCTTTCCGGTGCTTTGGATGATGTCCTCCCCATGCTTCCCGAATATCAAGCCAAAATCATCATCGACATCAAAGTCAAGTATCTTTGGTTTTGTCGTGATGTCGATGCACTTTGGCTCAGGATTGTTAACGTTCTCGAAAACAATCCGCCAGAGGATGATAAGGCACGAATGAAGATGATTGCTCTTGAGGTTCAGAAAACTCAAATTTGGCAGGCTCCCATCTTTGCTTTTGCCCGCGCAAGAGCAAAGAATTGCAATGAGTTTGTGCAATCCACAATGAAGAATGGTGAATATCCCCATAACATTCTCGATTCCATCATTCAAAGATTTTGAGGAAAGAAAATGACGATGACAATTCTGATTCTCGGGAGCATGGTGATTGGTTACATTCTTCTTTCCGTCTGTCCCATCGGGAATTATTTGGAGAAGACGGAAAAATGTCTTTCGCCTCCAGAAGATAAAACTCCCAAATCTTCCCCTCCAATCAAAAAGAAACTTCCATCTTTCAACGGAATGGAATATGATTTGGAAAAGATGATTCTCGTTCTTTGTTGTCTCAGTTACAAAGAATCACGGATTTTCAGATATACAGTTTATCTCAATAGCAAATATCGTCACGATGATGGAAAAGATAGATATCTAATTTTCAAGAAGGTTGAAGGTAGATGGGAACCTGTTGATTGTTTTGATGATGAACAATTGATTTCCCAAATCTTGGAACATCCTTCTGTTCGTCTGGAAATTCACAATCTTGGAGCACTTCCTCCTCATTCTCCTCGAAATCAATTCCATCGACCCAACTCAACCATTCTGGAATCAGATGCGCCAGAAATGAAAAATGTTCTTCTTGACACCAACGAAGAATATGATTTTAGATATATGAAACCAGTTATGCAAACTTCGGCAGGTATCTTCTTTCTAAATTCTCATCAAAGAGAGAATGATGGAAATGATAGATATTTGTTCGTTACCGGTTCCGAAATTTATCAAAATCCACAAGGACAATGGACGTTCTTTACTCCTTGGTCTATTGGATTTACCAACTGGCTAACTTACAATGATGATGAGTTGGAGTTCTGGTTCAAAAACAACAAACGCAGAAACGACATTGAAATCCTTGACCAAGCAAATCTTCCTGATTCTGTTTATCCCGAAACCTTGCATCGTGATGAACCTTAAAACTCCGAAAGGAGTTTTAAGTTAATTTTGTTGCGCGCACTTTTCATGCCAACCTTTCTTGATTTGGCGCTTGACAAGTCGCGGGTCGCATGGTACACTCTCTTTGTTATCGAGAAGAGAATCCGCCGAAACAAATCTTTCGGAGCGAATCAATGCCCAAGAATCTTTACAAGACAACTTTGATCATTTGGACTACCTACAATCCAGAATCGGTTAATTTGGAAGATTTGGGTCGAGAAGCGGATGGTGGAGCGGCTTTGTGTTCTCATTGCGAGATGGTTTTTGTCCAGCATCCTCGCAAAGATAAGGATTTCCCCAACACTGATTTTTTCTCGGATGATTTTTCCGACGAATCAGACAAGGAGGAACAGAATTAATGAGAGCAAATCCACAAGGTCGATTTGTTAATCTTCAGCCTTTGTTGGATAAAGTCAAGCAGGAATATTTTTCGGAATATTCCGATAGATGGGAATTTTCTCATTGCGAAATTGGATGGGGAAAGCAACATCATAAACTTCCGCGACGAATCAGTAGGTTTGGAAGCATTCGCATTGGAGAATTTCCAATGTGGTCCACAATCTTGATGAATTCCTTTCTTGACCATCCTGCATATCCAGTTCAAGAATTGGAAGCGACAATTTATCATGAGTTGTGTCATCTGGTTGAACCTCCCCAAAATTTTGAATTTCGAAGAAAGATTCATCATGGAGGTTTCAAAAAGTTGTTGAATGAACATCCCTACATGAACCAACATGAAAAATGGGCTCGTGTTGGATTTCATCAATGGGCCAGTTTTTATATTTTCCCTGGACAATGGTCTATGCCCGACCCTGGTTAACAATGCCTTGGGCTTGCAGAATCGGCTTGACGGCGAGAGTGGACGGTGATAGTATCTCATCATCAGATTGACCGTAGGCGGCCGGAAACGGCCCTAGATTGAGCGTTCTTGGAGTTTGTGGGAATTCCCCCACGATTCTTGTTCTCACCTATTTTTGGGCAAAAACAATGAGTTCGTATGAGATTAAGCAGTTTGTTCGGGACATGCAGAATCGGAAGATTGGTGTGATGGTGGCGATTCCTGATGGGGATTCGTGGAAGGTGGGGATTTCGGTTTGTCGGAATCCGTACAATCAGAATCTTCGTGGGGATGAGTTCAATCCGGCTCTGGGAGAGAAGATTGCTCTGGGTCGAATTCAGGCTGGCAAGCCGCTGGATTTGAGCACTTATCCTGAGAAGAATCGTGTTCGCAAGCAAATCGAAATGTTCCTCGCCCGGTGTCATGTCTATTTTGGGAAGAACAAGTCTCAGAATCCTGAGATTTTCTGTGGTTCGGATTCTCAGGTGGACTGGAATCATCTTATCTCTCAGTATCGTGCCAAGTTTGTTCCGATTCCTTCGGAACCGCAGGAACGCCCCACGAATTTGCTTAGCAACCGCCACGACTAAACCCTTTTCAGGAAAACAATCATGTCCTACTCGAACACTCATATCCGTCATCGTCTGACTCGTTCCAATGACGTTCTCGCCGTTGTGAGCAAGTATCCCGGTCACACTCTGGATTGGTATCGTCGTCGGTCGGTTCATGGGCGACTTCATACCAGTCATGTCAAGCGTGCCTTTCAGTATGTGATTGCCTACGGTTTCATTCGTTCCGAAACGCGCTCCAACCATCGCACCGTTTACGTTCCCGTTGGTTCCCCCCGCTCTGCCATCGTTGTCTGATTTTCCAAAAAGAAATCTTTCCTTGGATTCTGGGAAGATAAACTCTTCCCAGAATCCCATAATTCCTCCGAAAATTAAGGAGAATGAAAATGGCGCATGAATTTGAGTCGGGCGTCTTCGGACGAAACATTCCGGCGTGGCATGAATTGGGCGTGGTTGTTCCTGGTCTTATGACCGCCCCAGAAGTTCTTTGTCTTTCCGGGGCGGATTGGTTGGTTCGGAAGGTCCCTCTCCAGTCGGTTCCGGTGGATGGAATTTCTTATCCGGCTCCTGACCGATTCGGCGTCTTTCGTGATTCTGACCATCGGTTCTTGGGGGATGTTGGGGATGTTTACACGCCTCTCCAGAATCATGATGCTTTCAAGTTCTTTGACACCGTGGTTGGCGAAGGTCAGGCAATCTATGATTCGGCCGGCGTGCTTCGCAATGGTCAAGTGGTTTGGATTCTTGCCAAGCGTCCGAATGTTCTTAACATTCAAGGTGACAAGATTGACCAGTTCATTCTCTTGACCAATTCGCACAATGGAAAGTCTCCGTTCACCATGCTTATCACTCCGATTCGTGTGGTTTGCATGAACACTCTTTCCGCCGCTCTCCGAACCAACAAGAAGACCTTGGGAAATCGAATTGTTTTTCGTCATACCAGTGGAGTCATGGATGGTGTGATGAATGCTCTGGAATCCACCGCCGCTGGTGCTCGAAAGGCGCTGGATATCATGGATGTTTACATGGCCAACTTCCAGAATGTCATGGAAAAGCTGATGGAAACCAAGGTCAACGCTTTGCAGGCTTTGGAAGTGACGCAGAAGATTATCGGTGGAAAGCGTCAAAACAAGGCCGTGGATACGGTTCTTGACGTGTATGATGGAAATCATGGAATGGACCAGTTGACCTTCAAGAATACCGCCTATGGGCTTTACAATGCTCTTGCTGCGTATTCCGATCATGCTCGGACCATTCGTGTTTCCGATGCCGACGAAAAGGCTGCTCTTTCGGGAATGAGTCAAGATTCTCTCCGGGAAGCTCAGCGTTTGGAAAGCAACTGGTTGGGTTCCAGTGCTGCTTTTAAGAATGATGCTCTGGACACCATGCTCAAGTATTTTGACGTTGTTCCCGAATTCGTCGATCTTCCCAAGGCTGCTTAACCTCTTTTCGAGAAAATCAATGCCCGATCATCGCCTTACTCTTGCCGAAGTCGTGATGAATGAGAATAACGGTCTGGAAACTGTTCTCGATTATATCGACCAGTCTGTTTCTAAGATGGACGAAGAAATGGAGGATAGTCTTGAAAACCATCCTCTGGAATGGGCACATCACATTCATCGTCGAGACATTTTTCTTGAGTTCAAGCGAATGATTGGACGTGCTGTGGAATCCGCCGCAATGGATTCCAAATATCGTGCCAAGCTCATTGCTTGGGCTACCAATCCCGAAGAAGATGATTAACAATGAACTTGTCTCCTTTGGTTCTTGAAATCAAATCCACACTAAGAAATCTCCTGACGGAGGAATCCCTTTCCTCCGTCAGCTTCTCTATTCCTCCTAAATCTTTTCTTGAACTCCTTGTTGCTAAATCTCTCGAAGATAATCTCAAAGTTTATCAATCCATCTTCTTCTCCTATGGAACTCAAGAAGTTTTCCTAAACTTCAAAGAAGCTTTTCTTCAAACTCAAGATATCGCCAAAGTCTTTCAAGAAAATGGTTGGTTGATTGAAATCAACAAAATCAAAAAAGGAATTCGATATAAACAAATTTGAAAGATTTTTAGAAATTGTTGCGCGCAAATTCTTAACCCCCGGATTGCTCAATGAGCAATAACTGTGTTAACAATGATAGGTTTATGTTGCGCGCACCTTCCGTGCCACCTATTCTTAATCCTCCTTAAAAATCCACTTTTTCTTATCCTCATCATCAAGGACCCCTCATTCCTAAGTGACCTATCGTTAAGGCATCATTGACCTCTCATTAACAATAGTGAACCTTTTATGCTGCGGCAAAAGAAATCCACCTTCATTTTTAATCCCCGAACTAAATTGATAATTTAACAATTCGGGTTACTTTATTTATTTTTAATTCCCCGGAGTGATATTCCAGTTTCCTTCCAGTTCTTAATGGTTTTCCGATGGACGTGAACATTCTCCCATGCTAAACTTAACCTCAAATGAAAGATACAATTTCCCAAAATATTAAATTAAAAGAAATGATTAAATCCCAAAATCCAATTATATGTGTTTATTTAAAAAGATTTGACCCAAGAAAAAAGAAAAATATATATATGGCACCTTGTGGAACATTAATCGAAGCATTTGATGCCCACGAAGAATTTGGAGATATTTTAGAATTATTAGATTTTAATCCCAAGGAAAATAATTTTCCAAATAAATTAGAAAACAATTCTTTTTATTTAATTTGTGAAAAATTATTAAATTATTCAGAAACAAAAACGAGTATACATTGTGAGGTGGAGAGTTTGGATAAAAAGATATTGGAGAATTTATTTTATAGATTTGGGGAAAAGGGATGGGATGTGGAAATGAAGGAGGTTGAAGAAGGGGAGGAAAAATGGATGAATTCGTTTTTGCAGAGCGGGAGGCGTTGAAACAAAAATAGGCTAACTCCTTCTAATGAAGCGTAATCCCCTTATTGGGAGGTAGGATGGAAAATAATATTAATACTTAAGGAGCTTTAAAAAAAAATATAAATAGGTTGGATTTTTAAGCAAAGAAAACCTATTTATATTAACGATAGGCAAACTCAGAGTTGGTGCTGAGAAAAGGGGGGTCATTCAAAGAATGACCCCCCTCTGCCTAATTTATTTTCACCGACCAAAATGTTGAAGCCTGGCAAAATAAAGTCAATATTATTTTGAATAATTAAATAAACTCTAAATATTAAAACACCAACTAATATGAAATTAATAACAAAAAAAATAAATAAGAAACCCAACCGAGACGACGAAAAAAGTTGTCAATTATCGGTTGGGTTTTTGAGTTTTTTGAAATGGATTTCTCCCTCTGATGAAGCGTACTCCCTTTATTGGGGAGTAGAGGTTGGGAATGATATATTAATACTTAACGGGATAAAAAATGATTAATTATTTTATTCCCAAAAAATTAGCGTGGACTCAACATCCAAACCATTCCGAACTTCGAATTATCAATGTTAAAAATCAAAAGATTAATACAATTAATTTTTTAGATAGAAAATCTTTAGAAATTTTTCCAACATATATTTTGTTAAAAAACAAAAAAACAGAAAAATTAGATAGTTTAGAAGTGAAAATATTTTTAGGTGGATTATGTGAAATTGGGGAGCTTCAAAAGACATTATTTCGAGAAAACAAAAAGAATAAAACAAAATTACCAGAACAAGTTTGGATGAGATGTCCTTTGAAAAATGAAGGACCGGAACTATATCAAGTCTCACGAAAAACGATGAGAGTATTGATTAAAATTTTAGAAAAGGAGGAATTGCTGGAAGTAATTCCAGGAGAACAATTTAAAGAAAGGGCGACTCTGGTTCGTCCAACACAAAAATTTAGAGATAATTTTGTTCCACAATATAGGAAAAGTATTAGAGATTTAACAGATAGAGAAATTATTGCGAAAAGAGAACAAAGGGCGCAAAAACATATAACGATTTATACAGAAAAATGTAAAGAGTTAATGTTTAGAATGAATGAAAAAACAAGAAGAGAAGGATATGAAATAAAACATCAAACATATTTTAGAAAAATTTTACCATCGGATTTTCATTATGTAAGAACTGTGTTTGATGCACAGGATAAATTGCACGGAAGATTTTATGCAAGATTTCAAAAGATAAAAAAAGAAGAAAGAAAGAAATTGAAATGGAAAGGATTAGAAGCGCACGAGATTGATATATCATCATCACATATCCAGTTTGCTTATGCGTTAAGTGGCAAAAAAATGCCAGAAGGAGATGCTTATGCTTTAGAGGATATTACCATTGATAGAGACGTGATTAAAAAAATTGCTAATTGTTTATTTACAACTTCAAATAAACATAATGCAATTTTAGCGATTGTCAATGAAATGAGAACAGATTACAAACAAACCAAACAAGTAATAGAAGCTTTGATGGAAAAACATTCTGAAATCAAAGATTGTTTTTTCACAAATTATTATCCTCAATTATTTTGGGCGGAATCCGAAACAATTTTAAATAGTACATTAAGTTTATTAAACAAAAACATAAATGTTTTAATTATTCACGATGCATTAATGATTTTTGGAAACAATATAGAGGAAACAATTAACACAATGAAAGAAGAATTTAAATTATTATTTAAAAATGCTTCTGAATTAAACATTAAACTAAATTATTAAAATGAAAAAAGATAAAATAAAATTAACATCAAAAGAATTAAAAGAAAAAAATTTAGAATATTTTGACCCATCTAAATTTGGAGTATTAAGTCGTCATACAAATGGAGGATTTATTAAATCAGTTTTGGGAATAAATAAAACTCAAAAATATGGATTTTCTTTAATAGGAGAATTTTTGGGAGCTTTAGAAAATCCATATAAAATTGATGGACTTTATATTAATGTGAGTGAAAAAGGTCACGACAAATATAAAAAAGAAATGCATTTTCAATTATTTAAATATATTAAAGGAGGAGATATTGATATTTTGTATGATATGAAATGTATTCGAACGGATAAATTTTTATCTCAAATTTACAAACATATTGCTCTTATGACAGAACATTTCTATAATCCGTCCATTCCTTTGCCAAAATATTTAGCCCCAAAAGGACAAAAAGAATTTCAAAATGAAATAAATCTTTATCACGAAAATCCACCAATTCCAAATACTAAAAAAACTTTAAAATCTCTTGAAAAACAACATAAATTTGAAATTCTTTTTGTTGATAGAAATATAAATGAAGTTTGTATTATAATTGAAAATTTCGAAGAAGAAGAATTAGCTTTTACTTATATTTTTAATGGAGATAGTTGGGAATTTTCAAATATGTTAAATCATTCTAATTCTGGATTACATTTTTATTTTCCGCAAAAAATGAAATATGAATATATGTCAACTTTTCTTGAAGGCTGTGATGTTATAGATGAAGATTAATTTCTTTTTGGGTTGGAGGGAAATCCTCCAAAATCAGGCCGAGAAAACTCCGCATACCTATGCGGAACTCTTGTCTACAACCCTAAAGAAATCGTCATCACAACGCTCCACCTTTCTCATAATTTCTTTTTCTTCTTCTTTTCTTTCCCATCTTTTGAATATCATTATTCTTTTCGGGGAATTCCAATGGAATTCCCCGACTTCATTGTTAATGGTTAACATTGATTTCTGGACATCCAGATAAAACCTTATCCATTTTCCCCTATAGAAAACATCACTCCTTAGAATGATACCAACTTTCCCTATAGAGAAGAGAACCCCATTCCTTCCCTTCCAGTTTCATCTTCCAGCGGTAGCTGGAAGATGTTTTCTCTTCTTAACTTCCCTCAATCCCTCTCCCACAACAACAAAACTGGATTATATACTCTTTTAAAAGTTTTCTTGTGTCCCCAAAATTTTCTCCTCTTCTTTAAATTCTTATCACTTTCTCCCTATGGAAATCCACGAATTTAAAAAGTATACGACTTTTCCCCTATGGAAAAGAACACTTTTTTCCCCTTTTTCTCTTCAAAATCATTCGAGTAAAATTTAATTCCTGGCATTTGCAAGACGCAAGGGAGGGATTTTGAAAAGTATACCGATTTTCCCCTATAGAAATCGCGAGATTTTTTCCCTTTCTTTTCCTTAGATCGCGTTAGTAAAATTTAATGTCTGGCAAATACACGATGAGTGGGAGGGATTTTGAAAACTATGTCGATTTTCCCCTATGGAAAAGAAAGCGTTCTTTTCCTAACCCCTTTTCTCTAGTCGTTAACAATGAGGTGTGATATGATTAACCATAAAGGGGAAAAGAAATCTTAATTAAATCTATATTAATTTGTCAAAATTAAATTATCTTTGTCGTGAAATTCATGACAAAATAAAAAGTGTAGTATGGTTGTACGATTTTTTCCTTCCTCTTTTGAAAATAAATCACGTTAACAATTATTTTTTGAGTTAAGTGGTTGATTTCATTGTTCTTTATATTTTTGAAAATGCCAAAACTCCGCATAAAAAATATTTAAATCTTTAATTTATGACGCAAAATAACAATGCGTCATAAAAATTAAAGCTCGTAAGTATGCGTAATCATTGGGGTTTTGGGACCTTAAAATCGAGTTCTAATTAAAGGTCCGTAAGTTGTTGAAATCATTAGAGGTCAAATTTTTCAAAAATTATAATTTGAAAATTTTGGAAAGAAATATAATAGAAAGTAAATTTTAAAAAGGGAAATGAAATAAATTAAAATTTATTTCAAAAAGAAAATATTCCTTTGGCTGGGATTTTGCATATTTTGATTGTATTTGGGATGTGTTTTGGTGTTTTAGGATATATTTTTTGGAGAATT
>Ga0172380_10001053_pt1 | contig 49107 bp, 87 predicted proteins | sample Leawe162metaG_FD_119747 | JGI IMG/M metagenome (GOLD analysis project Ga0172380, IMG submission 119747) | Leachate microbial communities from a municipal landfill in Southern Ontario, Canada - Leachate well 162 metaG | ecosystem: Engineered > Solid waste > Landfill > Unclassified | place... | reverse complement strand
TTTACCCCTTATAAAGAATTAGGAGATAGTGCCCCTTTTACAGAGCACTATCTCCTATTGAGTCTTTAAGTAAGACCCTGAGCAGCCTTAGCGATGAGGATAAACAGTAGGATGATGATTGCCAGAGCAACCACGATACCCACTATTTCGCATATGAGCGTCTCCTCGGTCGAACTCCACCCCGATGTGTTCAAGCACAAAGAGGTAGCGATCCCTCGTACAACCTGAAATGATATCATACCGATGACGCCGACCATCATCAGCATCACACAATCTGTTACCACTCATATAATGAGTGAGTATCTCATTTCTGGATACTTCATACGGTTTCCCGTATGTTCGGAACATACCTTCATCCGTAACGGATGCCTTTCGTCTGTTCTCTACACATTTAGTAGGTTGCCCTACATTTAGCTCGGTATTCCCATGCTCGTAGAGTTTAGGGTTCACCGAGTTTGAAAGGTGCATCTTGTTCATTACTGAACAAGAGGGCCGTGAACTGACCTGTCCAATCATTGACGATCACCTATTATGTAGGACTTACCGTCCCGTAAGTCAGAACCACTGACTTCAATACATATTAAATGTATCATTATGTAAATAAGCTAACATATCACAAAGGACTTGTCAAGTGGGTCTAATTGCTTTGCGTCTTTTATGGCACTTACTACAACCATATCGGCTACTGACCCTTGAGTAAATAGGTGCTTGCCACGAATGCCCTGCTTTGCATTTCCACCACACTCTTACATTTGACTTTTGTGCAATTTTATCTGGGGTTAACTTGCCATTTTTCTCGTAATCCCAATCTTTGCTTATTTCAGGGAATACTTCTGCTAAAGTTTTACCCCTACCACATGTAGGATACCTGCTCAATTCATCCATATATTGCTTCTCATTAAGAGGAAATGACACATCCTTATATTGTTTAAGACGCTCATCTTTTGTAATACTATAAAGTAAATCAATGAGGAGTTTTGATACTATAAGATATTCACAATTTCTTTTGAAGTGTACTGTTAGGTCATTGACCATCTCAAGCCCGTTTTCTCTAACATTAATAAGAGTAATACCTTTATCTTTAATCTTGAGCACTTTCTCTCTATCATGATCTACCTTATCCTTATGCCAAATTCCACCATCTAACTCAACCCCGATATTCAATTCAGGAATATAGATATCACATTCTATGCCATCAAACCGATGCCTGAATAATGTGGTGGGATAAAAGTATAACAGTTCACAATATAAGAAAACTTGCAAACGAGATGTCTGCCATTTACATATTGGGCAGTTAGTCTTTCTGATTGCACGATTAAATATTATCGCTTGCCATTCATGACCACGACAACATTCCCACCATACTTTTCTATTGCTCGTGCCTGTAACTGTTAGTGGCGTTAGAGGCAAATTCTTATCAGTATTCCATTCTTTTAAAAGATGCGGGTGTGTTATAAATAAACTTCTTTCAGTTATCGTTTTCTTGTGCTTACAATACGGGCATTCTACGTGTTGTCCAGTCGTACGACTTGCTATACGGGCTTGCCACCCGTGTTTTCTTTTGGCGCACTTCCACCACACAATCTTATTACTGGCATAGGTCACATCACTCGGTGTAAGTGTACCATTCTTTTTATAATCCCATTCCTTCGCAATTTTCGGACGCAGTGCGGCTAATGAATTCTCCTTAGTAGCCTTACGATTTTTGCAGAACGGGCAACCCGCATTCCTTTTAGCCCAAGTTCGGCTATTTACCCTTGCTTCCCACTCATGCTCTTTGTCACAAATCCAAATAACTTTCTTGTTGCTTCCGCACGTAACCTCGTCAAAAGACAGGGTATTCTTATTACTCCACTGTTTGCGTAATTCAGGATATTTATCTCGTAGAAGTCCGTGTTTCATATCTACATTATAACATATTGTATGTCAATTGACTACAAAAAATACAGCCCCCATTTTTGATGAGGGCTGCAAGCACAACCAACCACCACGCTATTTCTTAGGAGAAAACTTCCAACACTTCTTACAAAGCCATAGCTCTGACATATCTCCTGTATGCCAACAACTTAATATGCGTAATTTGCCACATTTACTACAGTTAGCCTTTCGTTCCATTAGTCTATTTCTTTAAGAGAAACGTCCCAATCCCATTCTCGTACTTTACCTGTGCCGTCATAATTGCAGTAGAGTTTTAAGAACATAGATTCGGATTTTTCTTTACCGATCCACAGTTTGGATTGACCTGAACTATTCCTTGAAGAAAAAGAGAGGTTTGAGGTTGTCTGAGTCCACGGAGTACTGGCAGCGTTATCTGTCCTTGCATTTGCTGTAGTGCAAAACATGTAAGCATCTGCATTATTATCTACGGAAAAACTTAGAACTGGATAAGTGGCAAATAATACATCCTCATCCGCATCGAAGTCAACGTTTATACGGTAATAAGTGCTTCCGCCTTTGTTTGTTACCGTTAACCTTATATATTCAGACCAACTATCATCAGGAATTGGTAGGCTACTATCTACCTCTCTATCTAAAGAGAGTTCAAGTTCACCACTTGTGGCTATGACATCACCTTCATCTGTACTATCAGAGGATGAAGAAGATGAAGATTTGGTTATCCATGATTGGTCATTTTTTAATGTGGCTATAGCGGTGGAGATGGCGGTGTTGACTTCATCCTTTGTAAAGGTCTGGGATTTATCATAAGAATTTGCACCACTGAAATTCCGAAACCGTGTATCCACCTCTTCCTTGAAGGTTTTTAAAGAGGAGTCATTGGCTTTGTTTTCGTCAAGTTTATCGAGGTCATCATTGATTGAGTCTATCGCTTCTTGAAATGTCCCTTTACTGATATACTCAACCGTTGTTGCAGTTTTTGTTGGGAAACACCCCATAAATAAAGGTATAGTAAGAAGAATAAGTACAAATGGAATTATTAACGCTCTCTTTTTCATTGCGCCTCCTAAACTCATGTCAAAGTTATAATAGCTTATACACAAAGACTGGTCAAGTTAAACGTTAATGGCTATTGACAGGCATGGTATAATAAGTTATACTAATAAAGCGAGGTGAGTTATGAACTATAAGTTTCTGCTAATACTGATTATCCTTATCCTTTGTATTGGCTGTACTAATACAGTATCTTATCCATCCTTAATGGAACCGTTGCAAATAAATAATACAGAGATAAGGGTGGACTCGATGGATGGTCAGACCGTGCCATCTTATAATGCAAGGTGGGAAAATAGAAAAGATTTTGATTTCGAGCACTCAAAGTTAACTTGGGGTCAGGTATTCAAAAACGCAGGGTGGACAGAATCAGGAAGTACTAAGTATAAAGATTACGATGCTCTGTTCTTAGTATTTGATAATGATATATCAATATTCGGATATGGTATTACTCCTCCTAATTTCACTATTGGGAAATATTACAGTGGTAAATATCGTAAAGGCTACACGTGGTTAAGCACATATACTGATAATAATGGCTTCACGCGATGCTTTAGCACACGATACTGGCAACCACCGTTAATTGAAATCACTGAGGACAAAGTGCAATGAAAGAAATTCTTTTAGTGTCTATCATTATCTTCGGCATCTACCTTTATATTACCATTGACCAGCATTCTAAAGATCAACTTAAAACTGCGACCTTAGACATTCCAAATAAAATCGAATTTCTGATAGCGAGAGTGAAATGATAAGGACAGAGTACATTGGGATAACTTTACTGCTCTTATGCTGTGTAGCGAGTGTACTGGTTTGGATAAATCAACTAAACGTTACGGTTATCCATGCCACCCCAATACTGTCCGACAATAAATCTCCTATGTATATCATTAATCCACCTGTGTATTTAGAAGCAGGTAGGGAATATATCATTATATTTGATAGACCGGAGGAATAACTGAAATGACAAAGAAAGAATTATCTCCTGAAGAAGTCCTTGCTCAATTTGAAGCAAACGAACTCATGCTTTCGTGTGCCGACTCTTGTAGACAATCAAGCCCATATTATCTTGCTCATGCTAAAATATCAGCTACAAAAGGTTCGATGCTTGCCCTGATGAATCTGTCAGCAAATGAAAAGACTTCGAGGCTTGATGTAGCTCAATCGTCTTTTAGATTAGGTGTTTACTTAGGTTTATTATATAAACGTTTTGAGGAGATGTAGATGGCAGAATTATTAACAGGGCTTTTGCCACTTCCTGCACCTGTAGACCATACGGAGATTAAACATTTAAAAGACTATGGAGTAAAATGCCCCTACTGTGGTGGAACTACAGGATTTCATTCAATATTTAAGGTAATATGTTGCTACTCATGTGATGCGGTTTGGAATTATCGAAGACAATTTATCGGTACTGTAACTGGAATAGGATTGGCATGAATACTAATAAAACCATCGATTTACTCTATATTATTGTTTTCTACGGCTATGCACTATTTGCCATAGCACAGACAATATTTTAAAACTAATATGATGTGGAAATTTAACTGGATTAACTTCATTCGCCGCGATTCTATAAGGGAATTCGGTATCATTAAAACACATATTAATAAGGATACCTTTGAATCATATTCCCTCGTATTTATACTATGGAATTTACATTTTGGATTTGGATTAAGTAAATATGCGTGAAACTTTACCACCTTACAATTTGGACGCAGAAGAGTCTGTATTGGGTTCAATCCTCATTGACCCCGATTGCATTTCCGTGCTTAAAGTATATACGGAGGATTTCTTCTCAGAACAAAACCAGTTTGTATTCGGAGCGATGAAGAACCTTGACGCAAGGAAAATACCTGCAAATGAGATTACAGTTGCCCAAGAATTAGTTAATTTAGGAAAACTCGATGATGCTGGTGGAGCTTCATATCTTGCCCACCTTGTTGCACATTGTCCAACGTCTTTACATGCAGAATATTATGCCAAAATAGTACGTGATTGTGCTACAAATAGACGCTGGATTTCCGCTGCTGGACAAATAGAAAACATAGGTTATAAAAACTTAGAACCAAAAGAATCTGATGAACAGATACAAAAAATAATCCGTGGTATCAGCACAAGTATAGAAGATGATTCACTTATTACCCCAAAAGAATGGGCAGATAAAGGTGCTGATAGATATGCAAAATTATCTAAGGGTTTAAAGTCATCTGTACACACAGGTATACAGCAACTTGATTATGAAACCGGCGGTTTATTTCAAGGTGAAATGTGGGTATTAGGTGGCGGAACGGGACAGGGCAAAAGTACACTTGCTATGCAAATAGCTGAAAATATGCAGCTTGAAGGAAATGTTTTGATCGCTTCTCTTGAAATGAACTGGAGAGGGTTGTTAGATCGGTCAATAGCTTCCAAATTATCCAAACATCCACGTTCAATCCGTGTTGGAAATTACTCAGATGAGTTCTATAAAGAAATATTCGACATGTTACCGATTATAGCTGAGACAAACATATATCTATTAGGCAAGGGGTTAACAGTAGGAGCTAATATATCCGTTGAGACTATTTACAATGTAGCCTATAAAATGAAAGTAAGACATGGATTAGTGGCTATTATTGTAGACTATTTACAATTAATCTCAGATAAAAACCGAACTGCCACGGAAAGAGCTACCAGTATATCCACTGATTTAAAGCGTATTGTCGAAGCATTGGAAGTACCTGGGTTAATCCTATCTCAATTTCATAGACCGGATGAAAAGAAAAAAGATACAAGACCGTCAATGCATGATTTTCGGGATTGTGTAGCTAAAGATACAAAAGTGTTAATGGCATCTGGTAAATTAAAACCTGTAACGGAAATAAATGACGATATAATGGTTTATGATGCTCAAACTAACCAATACACTAAACAACGAGCGGACATATTATATGCTGGCACGAAGAATATTTACCGCGTAACTACGCAATTAGGATTTGAGATAGATTGTTCAGACGGACATCGTTTCTTAACATATTCTAAATATAAACCATTAAAAAAACTTTCAATAGGTGAATATATAACCATAGCAGGAACTAAATTATGGCAGGACAGGATCATATCTATTAAATCTATCGGAAGGCAGGAGGCGTACGATCTGCATGTTCCTATATACCATAACTATATAGCCAATGGTTTTATAGTACACAATAGCGGCATGGTTGAATCGAATGCCGATGGTATTCTATTAATGTACCGCCCAGATAAATATCCTAAAATAATAGAGGAATGCCCTGAACTCAGAGGGACTGCTGAATTAATAATGCCCAAAAACAGATACGGCGATAGCGATATAACCATTCCATTGATGTGGAACAATGAACGGAGGATTTACGAATAAAATGAAAGACTACACATTGAAACAGGTAAGCTCTTTAATGAAAAACTCACGGCAGGCTGTTTATGCACTTACAAAACATAACAGACTGAAATCTATACAGAAAGGACGGATAATTTATGTCTCAGATTGTAATTTAATCGAATATTGTAAGATGCGAATACAAGAACTCGATACTGAAAGGAAAGAACTTGCCGATCTTGTAAATTACTTGCAATAGGCATTGACATTATCGTTGATATGCTATATAATAGGTTATACAAATGAGAGTATTAGGCATTTTAACCGAACGTCAAGAGGAACTGGGGCTGCGAGTAGTGCAGGTCAAGCCTCATATATGGGAATTACGAGATAAAGATGAGATTATTAATATCTATGTAAACGAAGCTCCACCGAAATTAGTACAAGAAGATGGTTGGGAATATCTTAAAAGGAGGGAGCAAAGTGGCAACTGATACAGTAGCAGTAATCCGTGATTTTGAGGACGCGATAGAGGCTGAGGCGTTGACTATTTACGACACGCAATACTCAAGGCTACCAAAGAAGTCCCAACGTGCAGTCAGAGCGAGAGTTAAAGAATGGTTTACACAGCAAATATATAATGAAAGCGAGGATGAATAATGACTGAACAAAAATTCAATGTAGTAGTATTAGATTTCGTAGAAGATGCCACATGGGATGATAAGAAATATCTCAGGCTTATGGATAAAAGTGGTGGCGAATGGAGATTGGGGCAGCACCTTATCCCAAAATATCCGTGGGTGCGTTCACTATCACCTGGGACAGCGGTTAAACTTATAATGGAAATCTTTACAAAGAATGGGCAGGATATAGAGTTTGTTAAAGACATAGAAAAAGCCTCAGATGCATTAGCAAAACAAAATGCTACTAAAATCACTAAAAATCCACGCCTTGTTGCAGATGAGGCTATGGTAGCGATCAAAGGTGTAACAGATTTATTGTCAAATAAAGTTGAAGTACCAGAAGATATTAAGGAGATGACCTTTAAATGGATACGCAACGCATTGAAATCAGCAACCGAGTAAACTGAAAGGTACAGGAGTTTTATATGAAATGCATTAAATGCGGCAAACCTTTACAGCAAGTATTCGTAGGCATAGCACACGAATTTAAAAACCCTACAGTAATCAAAGGTGAAGAATCCGATCAGATTTTAGTATGTACTAACTCACAGTGTGATGACGGCAAATATAATAACGGATTGGGAACGCCCGAACCTCTACCCTTTTAAAATACGAAACGAGACTGTTAGGATGGTAACAGCCTCGCTTCGTAAGGAGGGTGAATATGACATTTGTAATAATAACAAACTTTCACAATAATTGCAACTATAAGACATCAAATTCCTTATGTGGTAAAATGAACCTATGAATAAACTGCAAAAATTGCAACTCTACAGAGAAGGCTGGCTCCCTTCAGAAATACTAGCATTCGCAAGGGCGACAGCCGGTGACGTTCCAACAGGAAGTATAGTACACCAAGAGTTTGCGTTTAACAGTAGACCCTTTTTAGCAGCACGTAGAAGCAGACGCAACTATATCAAGAATTTAAAAGACATTGGTTGGACATCTATGGAGATTAAACAGAAATTCGTAGATTGGTACAGGAATCCGACCAATACACCATTTTTATTTGTGAAGTTAGAGTATAGGGCTAAACGCAAACTATCTGACTTAGCAGCATCGTATAAATTAAGATCAAGGGCTAAGATTTCAAGGGGATTTGGGCGTGCATACGGACGTGTATTCCGTAAAGAATCACGACCTCAGAATCTACCCAGGCGTCCGCTTTATCCTACAAGGCCACGTGTTATAAGACGGCGATATAGATAAAGAGATAAGGTATATTCAAGCTTTTGTCCTATTTGAGTGAGCTTATTGTGAAAGTTAAATTAATGACTGACGCAACAAAACATAACTTAGCTTTAATGAAGATATCTACATACCACAAATCACGAGGAGATGGTGTTTTTTTAGGAAATCCACAGGATGAATGCGATTTAAGCTACGCATCATGGCTATTTTCCTATAAATATCCTGCTGATGTGGTAGGTGGAACAGCAGTTGACCCTTCTATCCGTTTAAATGGTGCATTTGATTGTAAGCCCGATTACTCGCTATTCAATCTTGATTATTCAGTCGGTTTTACATGGGAATACTGCCCGAATAAATGTGAGTTTTGTGTAGTCCCAAAACAAAGTAACCCAAAAGTACATCATTCAATATGGGAATTCCATGACCCTCAATTCAAACAAATATGTCTACTCAATAACAATACTTTTAGTGACCCAAAGTGGCGCAACACCTTTGATGAAATACTAGAAGCAGGGCTAACTATCATCGATGAAAATGGGTACGACTTGCGATTGCTTGACGATGAGAAGGTTGAATATCTCAATAAAACCAAATTCTCAACTACTGTCCACTTTGCATGGGATAAGGTCGAGGATGAACAAAAGATAAGAAATGGTTTAAAAGTCCTCAAACAACTAACGCATACAAAGCAAATCTATGTGATGGTAGGATTCCCTAACCTACGACCTATTGATGAAACTGACTTACATCGCTGCCAAGTTATAGTAGATGCTGGATTTGACCCTTTCGTAATGGTTTATAACCGAATACATAAATCAAGATCACCTATTATGCGACAACTCAACCAATTTCAGAGAATGGTTAATCGTACTTATATCTGGCGTAAACTGGGATTCAAAATAGCTTGGCAGAACTATAAATCATGATACTCTCCTACCACATCAACTCAGATGGCATTTTTGTCTCTAATGGCAAACATCAATCCGAACCACCTTATATAGACTTCCTTTTATCTCAAGGACAGGGTAAATTAAATGTCTGTTATCATCTCGATTACAACGTATCTTGTTTACTTGTCTTATTGAAATTCACAGAGGAGCAGTTAATAGAGCTTTATAATACAAGCGAATTAAGAGTACATGGTTACTTCTTTAAATACATACCCAAGAAATTCCTATCAATAGCACACAAAGATAAGTTCGCTGTTTTTTCAGATGCTTCACAGTATATGGAGAGATGGGATGTCAAATATGGAACTCCACAGGAAAAATGCAAAGAGGCTCTCGAAATAGCGCAGGGTGTTTATGATTCTTTAAGGAACTTAGGTGTATTTCCAAAGACATTAGTAAGCCCCATATCAGCATTTGATAAACAGTATCTTGATAAGATTGACCTACCTACATTAGCTGATATACCGCTTGAAGCTTCAGATTACGCATACAAATGCACAAGAGGGCCATGGGTTGAGGCATATCAAAGAGGACGCTTTGAGAACGTCAGGGATTGGGATTTAACATCTGCCTACCCATCAATGCTTGCAAAACTCATTGACCCACGTTTAGGAGAGTGGGTTAAAGATGATAAGTGGCATGACGATGCTTATTATGGCTATGTCTATGGCGAAATATCCGTAACGTCTAATTTTACGCCTATCCAATATTCACGTAAACGTAATAGCAGCCCTCACGGTATATGGGTAGATTATTTTGATAAGAAAGAGATTGATTTCTTGCGATATAGAAAACGCGGTGAATTTGAGTTAATAGATGGTTGGTGGTTTCACCCTACTAAGCTATATTATCCTTTACGTCCTATTATATTGTGGTTATTTGACAAGAAAGAGAAGGCGACAGGAATGGAAAGAACGATTGTTAAAAGAATCATGTCGGGAATTTGGGGCCGCCTACTTCAAGTAGACTTCGATGGAACGCCTGGGGAAAGATTTTTCAGTGTGTGGGGGCAAGAAGTAGAATGTGGCGTTAGGATAAAAGTAGCAGACTTTGTAATAGATAACGAGTTAGAAGATTATCTCATTTGTATTACTGTAGACGGGATATTGGAGAATAAACCGAATGAAGCCTAAGATATTTCTTATCTCAGACACACATTTCAGCCACCATAACATAATTATCTACTGTAATCGACCCTTTAAACACTATGCCGAAATGGACAGTGCTATAATCGACAACTGGAACTCAGTAGTCTCAGATAACGATACCGTATACCATTTGGGTGATTGGACTTTGAAACCTTCAATAATGCCTTATTTCAAACTATTAAACGGTCAAATCATATGTATTCATGGTAGCCACGACAGGTTTTTCGGACACGGATACAAATGGCATTCTGAGACTCTATATACTAAAACCCATGCCTTTAAACTGATACATGACCCCAAATACAAAGGAATGTGGAATTCTTGGGTGATTCATGGACACCACCATAATAATCACATGCACAAATTTCCTTTCATAAACGGTAAGGCAAAGACAATTAATGTCAGTGTTGAGTTAATAGGTTACAAGCCTTTAGACTTAGACTACATTGAGAGTTTAGATATCGATAGCATAGAATATATGCGAGATATAAATTCACCAATAAATAGATACGAGGAGATAAAATTATGACTGAAGTGAACGTTTGTTGCCCTTATTTTTGTACTATCGGATGTAGCGACACGAAAGAACATAAACATATTTATTGTGAAGTTGAAGATAAAATTATCGCTAATTCAGACACTATATTTAAGTGTATCTCAGATTATAATTGGATTGAATGTGAGTTTTTTAAGAGAGCAGACAAATGAGTTTAGCAGAAATTATCATCCTTATCATATTGGGCGTGCTATTAGTCGCCATTATCGTGATTTCATGCCTTGTAAAATGGGATTAGACTCTCCAAACCACAAACTCGCCACCGCTTTCTGTGACAACTGATTGCTTCCCATGGCTTATTAGATCACTACAAATAGCGTCCGCTATTGCTTTCAGTGGTCGCTTGCAAAAGAAAGTGAACTCAATTCCGTCATGGTTCATACGTTCCAACGGAGTATATACAACTCGTGCGTATTGGTTTTCTTCCATATTATTCCCCGCAGTTACAAGGCTCTTTTAATACAGGATAACGTTCATACACTTTCACTTGAGCAATACCGTCATACTTTGTCGAGCTTTCAAATATCTCCCTGTATCCCTCTATTCCACTTTCTGAGGCGTACAGCCGGATTAAAATACAATCATTGAATTGTTCCTCGGTAAGTTTCTCTTTACCCGCAAGTATTGGGATTGCGTAAAACTTCTGGCTTGCCATCTGATAATCTATGATTACGTACCTTGCATCCAGTTCATCAGCTATCTGATTTGCTTCATCCGTAGTAAACGCTGTAAAGAATTTCGCCACTTTATCTGTAGAACCGCCACCAGGATGGCAGATAACAGGCCGTTGCCCGTCTCTGACTATCCAGTATCCGTAATCCCACCACGAGATAATACCGACATCCTTAACTGTACTCTCCCTGACAAATTTTAATGCCTCAGACCATGCCTGAGTAACTTGATATGGATGATTTCTTGCCTCACGTGCCGTAAGATACCCGTTAGGTATTAAACAAGTCACAATTAATAAGATAGCCCCTGTTATGGCGATTACAGGACTGAAGTACTGACCTGTTAAACCTTTCTTTTTATCTTTCTTTGAATACTTACGCCATCCAATCTTATTCATAGCCCAATAAAAGAAATACCCGACTAAGAGACCTATGGGAATAGCAGAGTAATAGGCATAGCGTCTTTGCATTATAGTGATAAGGATAAGAAAAACTGCCCATACAAATATAAAGATGTTCTCGGATTTCTTTAGATTAGCTCCCAGAGCGCATAAGCCCAATAATCCGAATAATAAGATAAGCCCAAAATTGCCTATGATTACATCCAGTGTAAACTCGCCATACGGAAAAAGAATAGGTTGCACTTCTGATATAGTGTGTCCTAATGAAATAGATGCAGCACCTATTGTACCTGTTAAACCCTGTAACTCATATAGAGCGTACTTTACTGATTGATTAAATGTCAGCCATAACCCTAAGAATATAAACCCGACTATAGCCGAAAGGATGACAGGATACCAATATGGTTTTAATTTAGCGGTGTATTTTGACACTATCGCAGTAATCAGAGGAGCACAAGCTGCACTACCATAGAATAAAATGAACATGACTTCACTTGACCTGAGTAGGGTAAACACTGCCAACGCCATTACTAAGGGAATAAAAGTTACCAATGCCAAAGTCCTATTATTGGCTAAGACTTTAAATTGATTGATTGTAGATTGAATTACAAGGTATATTAAAACAATAAGGATAAGAACAGGCGCACCAGACCAATTTATAATATACAAGGATAGGGATATTCCCGCAGCGAAAGACCACAGCCAGTTTTTCCTTAGAGATAAGACATAAAAAAGTACAAACCAGCACATCAAGAATATTTCCAAGGCATGTTGGTCGCACACACCCAACGCCATCCTGCCATAATATTCCCCAGGTATTACAGCAAGGCAAGCGACACCCATTAATGCAGCCCACCTATTCCATAATACCCATGCAAGTAAAAGGCAGGGAATGAGAACTAAGATACCTAAAATAGCAGGCCAATATAAACCTACCCACTCTACTGTAGAACCTGTAAATTTCGCTATTGTACCAATAAGCCATCCATTCAAAGGACGCTGATTGACAGTTTGACCAGCAGGCCAATCAAAATCAGGATTAAAGGTTTGTATATCAGGCCAATTCTTATAAACATAGTCAGCAGTTATCAGATGATAATAAGCGTCAACATCGGCAATGTAGATTTTATCGCCTTTTATTAAATCCTGAGATGGCAATGAAATCCTAAATACAAACGATACGGCTAGAATTGCAATAAAAACAGCCCAAAAGAATATATCAGATTTCTTCAATTTCTTGAACATCACCATCTCCCAATACTAAAAAATACGGCTCTGCTGGTGCTTCGTCATACAGTCTCCAACCTCTAAGTACACTGCCTTTTAAAAAGACATCCTTACCAATAATACGGGCTATCCTTACAGAGCATTCTATGGTTTCAGCAGGTACAGCAGTCATTGCAATCTCTCATAAACTACCGAATTGCCACTTCTATAGGCTTCTTTAACTTTAAATGTTACGAATATACATTCCCACGGGGCATCGACATTCGCCGTAAGATAAACTAAAGTCCCATCTTTTACTGACATGGGAAAGCTATGCCTTAATCCAACATCTGCTGTTTCAATATACTTCTCATGCTCAGTATTCCATGATGTCAAAAATATATAGGCTTGTTTTTCTTTTGGTATCGCATATAATGTCTTTAACCTATCCTCTCTATTAACTACTGCCCATGTATCGGGTATAAACTCAGTATATCCTGTGAGCATAAATATGACATTAGAATCGCCAGCAACTTTTAACTCTTGATTCGATTCCTTTAATATCCATTTTACACAATTCAGATCGTCTTGTGTGGCAATTCCTGTTAATCCAGTTCTCTTAGCACTCAAAGCCCATGAAAACGGCGTTGTTAGTTTACCTATTTCCTGACAATCCGTGAGAAAAAACCACAGACCAGAGGTAAAGATAAAGTAAACAACCAAAATTGAACTTACTATTATTACAGCACTTTTGTTCAAATATTCAACTCCATAACTTCTTGGCTACGTTGTTCGGTGGAGATTTCAGCGTTTCCGTTATCAATACTGACATCAAATGGTATCGGAATATTCTGTATTCTATTAACCGCTAACTCGCAATATTTAGGATTGAGTTCTATGCCTATTGATTTACGCCCTAATCTTTTAGCTACGGCTAATGTAGTGCCGCTGCCTGCAAATGGGTCAAGGATTGTGCCTGCTTCAAAGGGCAAGCCGCAGCCACAATCTGAATAGCCAATCTCTTTATGTGTTACAGGTTCAAGCATTGTACCAGCTGTCGCAGTTCGGTTGCCTGATGCTTCCGCATAGCCCTTTGTCTTACGTATGACCATGTTCTTATGTTCATAAATCTTTATGCGTGGTTTCTCGCACTTAGTACATATCTGTATAGGACATCCCGCTAATATCGGTGTCTCAACAAGTTTTTCAGGGAATACAGCAAAGTGTGCGCCTGAATATGGTTCTGTTGGGATATCCCATACGCAACGCTTATTGCGGCCTATCTCGTTTGGACGCATATTCCTATCACGATAAGATATTTGCCCTGTTCCTTCATCCCATATACTTTTCCCATTAGCAACAAGGTTATTCCCACCCCACCTATCAAGTGGCGTTGTATATTCATCAAACTGTTGCTCAAAGAAATATTTACCATTCTTTGCAAACATATATAGGTATTCAAAATCGTCAGTAAATCTATCCTTTGCGCTTTCCGGCATTGGATTGCGCTTATACCAAATAATCGTGTTCCTGCGGATAAGGCCAAGCCTATCGGTCATGGCCAGGGCAAAACGCTCAGGTATGCCAATTAGTGATTTGGCGGGGATGTTCACGTTAGCAGTTGGTGGGGTAAAAGTAGGCTGGCCGTCACGTTTAAACCATTTTGTATTTTTATCCCTTTGATGTCCATTAACTCCTGTCCTCTCGGGACGATGACCGCTATCGCCCCATGAACCCGCATAACTATCCGCTATATTCACCCAGCAAGTGCCTGTCTTTTTAAGCACCCGTTTGACCTCGGCAAATATCAATATCAGGTGGTCGATGTATAACTGGTAAGTAGGTTCGAGGCCAAGTTCACCTTGCCATGCGCCACATTTGATACAGTATTCCCCGCAAATACGCTTTTGTTGCATTTGGTCAGCCGTCCCAGTATTTGGTAGTTGCTTATTGCTGGCAGTATCCGCCGGGCCACCACGCTGCGCTTCCCTTAATATTGTATTACCCCACTCATGCTCACAATCAGGTTTACCACCCCATATCTGTGGTTCTGTTTTATATGACCGCAAGCCCCAATAAGGTGGCGATGTTATACACATATCTACGCCATTATCCTGCATAGACTTGAGTACATCAAGCACATGGCCTTGATAAAGCGTGGCATGTGTATCCTGATAATATAGCTTCATTTCTTAATTATATCACCTATAAACTCGCATCCCAATACAAACAAAGGTGCTATAAAGAATAAAGATAGGTGGTAAAATCTGCTCATATTAATTATCCCAGATACGCCCGCAATAAATATACACATTGCTAATAGGACAAGTGAACCACCGACCAACCCTAAGTATTCATTCGGCACTTTGTATTTCCATAGTAACCAAATCCCACCTAATAAAATCATAAGCTGAGTTAAATACTGAATGATGCGAAAGATTTTACCATCCCAATTTGCTTCAACAAAATCAGCACCTACTCCTAATTGAACCAAAGTTGGACGGTTATTAAAATTAGCGTCAAATACCTTTGCTGATGAAATCGTATCCACGGTTGTTTCAACTATAGGAATATCTGGATTAGAACCATAATATACTTTTGTACTGCTCTCACTTGGGGTTGCTTCACTTGAACCATTCAAAGGTAAATATCGCATCCCGATATCCCTGATACTACGCCACGCACTTCCGTTAGCAGCGTGGGAATGATATGCATAGAATGTTCCCATGCCTATTAATAAACACACAAGTATCACAAGGATATTCGTATTTCCGCTTCGCCATGCTTTGATAGGATATGATACGAATTTAAATCCGAATACACATAAAAGGAAACAAATACCCATAATTCCCACTGTATAATGGCATAATATCTGCAACACGAGCGACCCACCAATTACAGGTAGTTTCCAATACCACTTCCAATCACATACCAATCCCCAAAACATAGTAGCAAGAAATAACTCGGCTACCATACTTTTAGCTATCTGAGCAATCTCCAAACTAAACACAGGCACAATCATAAAGAATAAAGTAGCATAAAACGCTTTCTGCTCATCAAACAACTTCTTGAATGAAGCGAAGAGAACAACAGGCACAAGTGCAAGAAACACAGGCAAAATCAACTTCATTACCCAAACTACATCAATTTGCATTAATTTAGACAGCATCGGTATCAACAAGCCAATTACAATAGAGCTATTGGATGATTCGGGATAGGTTACATCCCAACCTTGGTTCAAACTACGCTGTGCAAAATATAATTCTGTATGAATATCTGACCCCACTACATCCATACCCAACATAGTATTCTGCCACACTAACCCAAGTGATAGACTGAATACTACCAAATATATCAAGTTGCCCTTGATTTTACCCATAGAGAACAAAATAGAATAAGCAATCACCGCAGCAATTAAAAGAATAGGGGTTATCGGTGATACGAAGTAAGCCCCTATTGCTACGATTGCGGGTAAGATTATAAGAAAACTAATGTGAAATACGTTCATTCTTTAATAAGCTCTCTATCCTTTCTAATCTCTCATCTTGTTTATCCAAGCGTTTCGTAATTGGATTACTGCCGTGCTTCCAAAACTGGTCGCTCCAAAATTCAAAATTGCTTGGAGTAAATAGTTTGTACTCTACTAATAAAACAATAACGCCTAATACAGAAATACCTACAAGAAAAGCCCAAAACGGAAACTCTACCCCTGCACTCGAAAACCATGGCTGTACCCATGAAACATACGCCATCGGAATCAATAAGGCCGTATTAAATAGAGACAGGTACATAGTCGCATTACTGACTGTATTGCGTAATCCGCCCCACCACATTCCAATATTATGCTGTTTTAAAATCGAATCTACTAATCTACTCATTCAATCGCCTCGATAATATATCCGCCATTTGACCACTCAGGCCATATTTCTTTAGTAATCGGAGTGAAATTCATTTTAGCATCAGGCCAGTATTTCTTTATCAATATCATATAATCACGATACCACAATCCATCTATATAAACAGCCCCATCCCTGCCACTTGGAAGATGCCTTTCAAGTAAAACTAATCGTCTGCTGTTTTGTGTAAGTTGCCCCATCACTTTATCTATCTTATCATCGCCTATATAGATTAAACACGCATCTGTAAATATGGTATCAAATATCGTAACCTCAAATAATCTTATTTTATCTGCATTTCCCTTGTAAAGATGCACATTATTCATTCGCTCTCTTTCAAGTGCTTCCATACCATATCTGACTGCATCTCTATTTAAATCTATTCCAAAACACTCCATATCTCGGTTGCGTTTTGATAATCCATATAAATTCACGCCACAATTACATCCCACTTCCAATACAAGATAAGGGTTTGTGCGCTCTATTATTTCAAATAACAATAGCCTGTGAGGATGGTTAATAGATCGCCAATACCCATCAAATAACCCTTTCTGCTTGCCATTCCAGTCTCTACCATACTTCCTCTTAGTCCAATATTTCTCAAAGTCAGAGGTCTGATGTGGCTTCAGGTCAAGATAGGTATTACGAGCTAAATTATACAGGTTCATTATTACTGAACTCATCTGGGAATGCCTTTTTAAGAAATGCGGGCAATGGAGTATCTTCTTTCATAGCTTCCGTCATATCTTGTAACATTTCTTGCATAGCTCCAATTATACCCACCACTTCTCTGATTAATTTCCTTTGATAGCTAGTGCAATCTTTCACATTATACTCAATACCATCAAATCCGCCTGCCTTGTCCCAATATAGCCTCATCGGGACATTGACTTCAATGATACGACCATATATATTTGATGGAATGACACGAGCGAATATCTTTTTCTTTTTCACGGCTGCTCACCTCATTTAAACCACTTGTTTATTGTATCACAAACGTATCTAACCTGCTCATCGGTAAGCTCTTGATACATAGGTAGACTAATAACCTCATCACATAATCTTTCTGTTTCAGGTAATTTACATTTAAATTTCAACGCTTTCTGTTTATTAAGAGGTGTACGCCAGTGAACTAAAACCTCAACTCCGTTTTCTTCAAGATATTTAATAAGATCATCCCGATTAGGTACTCGTATTACAAAGTTCTGATAGGTATCAAAATTAATATCTCTTTCATAAGGCAAAGGCGGTAATCCAATATTCAGCCCACTCAGTTCTTGGCAATATATGGTAGCAATTTCCCTGCGTCTTTTTATCCACTGGTCAATAAATTTAATCTTATAATTGAGTATGGCCGCGTGAACGTTATCCAACCTTGAATTCTGGCCATAACAAACAACCTGCTCTTGTCCTTTTACTCTACCATAATCACGCATTGCTTTTAATTTAACAGCAAGTTCCTCATCTGATGTACAAATCGCTCCAGCATCACCTATTGTTCCCAAAAGTTTTGCAGGAAAAAAGCTGAAACAGTTATGGACAACAACTCCTGATGCATAATAGCTATTATCCTCATCAACCTCTAAGTTATATACCCATCTCCCAATTTCTTCTGATTTATCAATTTTTGTTATATTCATAGATATAAAGCCATCATCTTCAACAAAATATTTGTGCCTAGTTTTACAAAATTCATGTTTGGGTTTAGGAACAACCCAAATTATATCATCATAATATTTGCTTAATTCACCATATTTATTTTTTTTCCTTTTCACATAAATTCTAGTTCTCTCTATTTCGTATGCAACAACTTTATTATCCTTTATAGCTATTATATCTGGGACAGCAACACCTATTGGAATTACTCTATATCCATCATTAGTTAATTTATTAGCGAAAGGTACAATATCTTCATAGTAATGACTGTATTTACATGTTACACGATGTGGTAATTTGCCAGTATCTTTTGTTTTACTAATTTTACTACCAACACCTTTCATATTAGCAGGATTACAATATTCGCAGATAGTCCAATGAAATGGAACAGACCGACCACATACTCGACACTTAGTTCTTTTTATATATACTCGGTCTGTTTCTTTAATATCACAAATAGGTATCCATTTCCTAATTCCGTCTCTATTAATTAATACCGGATGTTCTCTCGTAGCTGATAAATATCTACTACCCCAATTAGCACAATTACGCATACCCTCTACTTGTATTTTAATCCATTCACCTTTATACCATCTTTTGAATACTTTAGTTACTTTCCTGTATCTATTCATATGTGTCAGAACATAATCCCCTTCCTGTATTAATCCTATTCTTTTATTACCTTTATCTGTAGCTATAACAGTTTTGGAATTAAAACAGCTTCCTTCTCCGAATGACCCCGCTCTTTTACCTCTGAATTCAGCGCCTAATGCTTGTGCTGCATCTTCTATGACTGTAAGTTTATACTTAGATGCAACTTGCATGATTTTATCCATATTACAACATCTGCCATTTAAGTGAACAGGCAAAATCGCCACTGTATCCTTTGTAATCTCTTTCTCAATCAATTCCGTATTCATATTGTAATCTGCGCCTGTATCTATTAAAACAGGTTTTAAATTAGCATCCACTATAGCATCCAACGAAGCCAAAAAGGTATGGCCAGATACTATGACCTCAGAATGTGGTTTGAAATTTAACGCTCGGAATATTAACCTCATGCCATCAGTGCAGGAATTTACACCTACGGCATATTTAGTTCCAACGTATTCAGCTAAAGTTTGCTCAAATTTCTCTACATCAGAGCGCAGAATATAGTCACCGCCATCCATAACTCGCTTGATTTCTTTTAATATGGCATCGCCATATATCTTGCTTTGCAATCTATAGTTGACGTATGGCACTTTCCAATTCATTTATATAACTCCTTTATTAATACATAGCCAGATTAGTAAGCTTATGATTAAACAAGCACACCCAATTGCACAAGTCAAAAATGTAAATTGCCAAATAGTATAAACAACATCAAGCATTTAACACCTCTTTAATCCTCTTAGCTATACTTTCAGCATCCAATCCATTCAATTTACGTAAATATTCCTGTGAACCGACTTCTTTAACAAACTTATCCTGTAAGCCTATTCTTATAACTTGTGTATTTAGCCCCATATCAGATAAGGCTTCTAACATAGCAGAACCTAATCCACCACTTAAATTATGCTCCTCTACTGTCAGGATAACATCGTGGGATTTTTGCATACCAAACAACCAATCTCTATCTATGGGTTTTATGGTATTAACCGATATAATAGTTGGGCACTTGGATTCATCACCAATATGTTTATAATATGCTTTAACCGCTTCACCTACTATAGAACCTGTAGCTAAAATACAAACGCCGCTATGACCTTCTTTTATTTTAGCGAACTCTCCTATTTTAATATTATCTTTATAAAATCTGCTATCGCGCTCAAAATTAAAATCATTACTACTTTGTAATCTTAAATATGCAGGCTTATTGTAAGATTCACACAACTCTTTTGTAAGTACTTGTGTTTCACTAGGGTCACACGGACTTATCACTGTCATATTTGGCATTGCTCTCATTACTGCTATATCCTCAGTCGCATGATGAGAACTTCCAAGTGTCCCATAATATAATCCTGCACCACTATTTACTATGGTTACTGGCAGATTATGATAACAGACATCATTACGTATCTGTTCTAAGCATCGAAGTGTAGGAAAATTACCAAGCGAATAGCAGAATACTTGTTTGCCTTTCATAGCGAGCCCAGAAGCAATACCTATCATAGATTGCTCTGCAATCCCTACGTTTACAAAACGATCAGGAAATTCTCGCTGAAATGGCTCAACAAGATTGAAACCAACATCGGCAACAAGTAAATAGATATCTTTATTTGCTCTTGCTTGCTTTATAAGTTCTGCGATAAAGGCTTTACGCATTATTTCTCTATTCTCTCTCGCTCTCTCTTAGATATGAACCAATATAATACATGGAAAACTGCCCACGCTACTATACATACCCCAATATAAATATAGTTCGATGTTCTATTATTTATTACATCGTGAATAGCCCAAAATATTAACAACGCATCAGTTATTAATAACATTGTCCAACATATTCTATTCGCTAATTTAAACCACTGTTTATTCATTACAATTCTCCCAACGCCTATTTTAACTCACCAAATTATTTATTTAAAACAACGTCTCTATGTCTAAACACTGACAAATTACATAAACCAATAAGCCTAATATGCCACTTATACAAGCACCACCAACAGATACTACAAACATTTGTGCGCTTTCCCGAATAAAATACGCGGTACATAAACTATAGATCATCCCAACCCCTGATAGAATAGCAAGTGCAAGGCCACTTATCCACAATATTTTGCATATACTAACAAATGCCTTACGCATTTTCCCACTTTCCACAAAACAATGTAATGCTGCTAGCCAATCCAAATGCACCTATCACAGCAACTATAATATCAGTTACACCATGAAAAATCTCATAATTACCATCTATACTCAAAACTATATGGCATACTATCGCTAAAATAAATACAGTAATACTAAATGTCTTAAAGTATGCTCTCATTTCAATCCCTCCAACGTCTGATTAGTTCATTTATAAAAACTTCTCTCATTGATTAATACCCACTTGGCTTATTACCACGCACTATCCAATCCAAACAATTACCTGTTCCAACTGCTAATTGTTCCTCAACTTGTTCAATAAACAAATCCCTACTCTTTTTATATTCTTTATTACTCGGTAATGGAAAAACCCAGACTGTATCATCGAACCCATTGCATTCATAATATTTGACATCATAATGCTTACTATCTAAATAATCATTTAACTTATGAATATCTTCGTCTATATAAATATACGGAAAGTGTTCCTTATTCCTTACAACCCCTAATAACCCTAAAACTTCAGCGTCTTCTTTTTCAATAGTATTTATCATAGACTCACCACAAGCAACTAATGGATAAAATGTTTTATAATCATACCATTGCTTATCAGCTATCTTGTTCTTCATTTCAATTCTTCTAATGCCGTTCTCAATTCCTCGTCATTTGGATACTTATAATGCCACGCCAAATCCGATTCCATGAACGATATACCCTTACCCTTTACAGTATGTGCTATGATACATTTTGGCTTTCTGAGATGATGGTTGCGTAAACTACCCAACATTACGCTTAATCTCGCAATATTATGACCGTTGACTGTTTTTGTCGCCCATCCAAAAGCATCAAACTTTGAGTCTAATCTATCCTTGCATTCACTGAAACTCTGTAATTTGTTGTTATCAATAATAACGATCAGATTATCCAACTTATATTCACTTGCAAATCTCGCTGCTTCCCACACTGAACCTTCATTTGTTTCGCCATCACCCATTAAACAGAATACTCTCTTTTTTCTATCTGCTAATGCCATACCACAAGCTACAGGTAATCCATGACCTAATGAACCTGTAGAAAACTCCACTCCCGCTATTCCATAAGTAATGTGTCCGCCAAATTTCATCCCGTCTTTAGAGTAATAATCCAAATCATGTCCCATAACACCTTTCTTACCACTATAAAATAACGCTGAATATACAGCAGCAGCGCAATGACCTTTACTTATTATTAACTTATCATCTTTTTGTAATATTTCATTATAGAGGACTGCTAATATATCAGCACAAGAAAGGCATGAACCTATGTGTGATGCCTTAGCATCGTGACACATTTTTATAGATGATATGCGAATTTGCCTCGCTAACTCATCTGTAGAAATGCTCTTGCTCAAAACTCACGCCTCGATGTCAAATTTAAATCATGTCTCCAATGCCCGTCTCTCTTTTGTCCTGCACGAGCGCAAATCGTATTACAATACTTGCGCTTTTTAAAGTAACTCTGCGGCTCTCTTTCACCCTGTTCCAATTTAGCACCACAATATTTACAAAATTTAATTTTATCCTTCATTTTACGTTATCTCATATTATAACAGATTTTACTTCACCTGCACAAGCCCCAAACACTATACCACTGAATAAATCTCTTTAAACCCTCTTCAATAGAAATAGTAGGACTCCAATCCAATAGGACTTTTGCTTTCGTAGCATCAGCACAAAGACGGTCTACCTCAGCCATACGTGGTTTATCAAAGACAGGCTCGAAATCCTTACCACAGAGTTTAATGATTTTATACGCTAAGTCTCGTATCGTGATTTCCTCTCCTGTTCCGATATTAATTGGGAATGGTATAGGTTCAGGAAAGTTTAAAACCGCATCGTATGCTTTTACTACATCCTCAATATAAGTATATTCACGTGCCTGTGAGCCATCTCCAAATATAATAGGCGGGGCATTATTCAATACACGCCTTGTAAAGATCGAAATTACGCCACCATATCCCAAATCACGTTGACGTGGGCCAAATATATTAAAAGGTCGCAATATTACAATATCCTGATTATATGTCCTTTGGTAAGCGTGGCATAACCTATCAGCAGCTACTTTTGAAGCTCCGTACGGATGTGGTGCATCCAGTGCATGAAGTTCGTCCATAGGTACATATTGCGCTGAACCATAAACCTCACTACTTGAAGCATATATTACTCGTTTCACATCGTGAAATCTTGCCAGTTCAAGTATACGTTGCGTGCCAAAAACATTGATATCCCAAGTAAGCTCAGGTTCAATATAGCTTCTATCTACATGCACTTGCGCTGCTAAGTGAAAGATTGCATCGCAACCTGGGATAATATCTTTCAATAAATCCTTATCCCGTATATCGCCTTCTGTGAGTTTGAAATTTTTGTAGTCTAAAAGATGTTTGATATTATCAAGAGTTCCCGAAAGGAAATTGTCTACTGCTAAGACAGTATGCCCATCCTGCACATATTTATCACAAAGATGGCTTCCCACGAAGCCGCACGAACCTGTTATTAATATCCTCATCAGTCTTTCAACGCTACCTCTGCGATTTCAGCCCAGTCTAAGAGCTTCTTTGCCCGATTAAGACATCCCTGACTACAAAATTCAATCGCATATTTCTTATTATGGAGAGGTTGTTTACACAAACTAAATGAGCATCTTCCTCTATCGGCATATTCTTTCACGCAATCCCAAGAGCAGAATACACTACTAGGAAACATCATCTCCTCGAATACTGGATTTTCTACAAGTTTCTTACATGCTTGACATATCGGCCATTTCTTTTCTTTTTTGCTCACGTTACTCCTCATTTATATTAACATGCATATTTTTGGTTATGCATTTTCAGCCTCTTTACACATACTTTTCCGCATAACTTCTTATTACCTATAAGAATATGCGTGGTCTCTATATCATTACCGCAAACATAACATTGTTCTTTAATCTTAGACGTTTTCATTTTAAGCTCCTTTTTATCATTACCTTCCATAATCTTTCTCCTATTTATACTGTTCTAAGAATGAAATCGCATCAGCAATATTCGTACAATATCTCCATACTTTCCATTTATCGCCTATAATATAAACCCGCACTTCAACTTGCCCTTCGGGATCGACTTCTCCAATAGCTTTATCCTCAAGTAGTTTATCCAGTTTAACATCACTTTGTATTGCGCTATCTTTGATATCCTCTGTATCCTCAATAATCTGAGTTAGTTGATTACTTTTTAAATCTCTAATCTCATTTAATATCAACTGCTCTGTAGCTACAATATTCTCAAGATGCCTACTCGATACACCCGATACACAACCTATATTTAACATACATACCGCTATTAAAATACAAACCAATATCGTTTTCATACTTCTTTTATCCCGTGTTTCTGAGTAAAATGACAGTGAGCACACTTATATTTTATATTCTCTTTTGTATCCTGTCCGCCTCGGCTACGTGGTATTTCATGCGACCTGTGTATACCTCTGAAATCAGCGGACTGACCGCATTCGGGGCATACTACTAAGCCTATTTTGGATGCAGGCGGAACATTTTTATTAAACTCTCTGTTCCTTTTCGCTTGCTTCTTACTTATCTTTCTTAAAGGTGTTCGTTTCATGCCCATCGACTCCCAATTAATGTCAATGTACTGATCTTAAAGTTATCTGGACATTCCTCTTTCACAATCTTCTCTGCATACACGGGAGTTTGTGCTTTAATTTCCTTTACTGTAGGTGGTAGACATTTGCCATTGACTGAATACACGACCTCGAAAACATAAATCATCTTTGTTTTAAAACACCCTCGTAAATTCGTTCGTACCTCTTTACCTGTTCATTCAAAGCCAAATTCTTTCTGATATACTCCTGGCCGTTTTGGATTAATTTATTTACCAATGGCTGCGCACCATCACTCAAAGTATAATCCATAAGCCATGCCAGTTTTTCTTTATCTCCGAAATCAACAATAAAACCGCAATTCATTTTGTTTACATCCTCAGCCATTCCCGTAGGCTGTGTAACTATAATTGGAGTTCCACACATTAAAGACTCCAATGCTGCAAACGGCAATCCCTGCTCTGCACGTGAGGGGAATACACACACATCACAATCCACTAAAAATTCCAATTTATCTTGCCCCGCAATATAACCTGTGAATATTACATCGTCTTTTAATCCGAATTTTATAATTAGTTTATCTAAGGTTCTCTTAAACCCCATATCTGTGCCCGCCAGCACCAAAATTCCTGTCTTTTTACCATCTGTTTTTGTTTTTCTAAGGGCAAATGCTTCAATTAGCAAGTCCAGTCCTTTTACATGGTCTAAACCCCCTAAAAAGCCCCACAGACCTGTTTTTGGCAAAATTCCGTATTTTTGCCTGAAATTTCCCTTTGAGGGTAGTTTATCAAACACGGACAAGTCGTAAGGGCATGGGATTATGTCGATTTTATCCCCTCCTATTCCAGTTCTCAGATATTCCTGTTTACCGACTTCGGTTTCCGCAATACATTTGGAAGCACCTTGCACTATTTTATTCGCAAACAGCCTATCAAATGTTTTGAGTATTAATTTATGAAAGATTGTGCCTTGTATTGGAAATCCGTGAGCGTCTACTATATAAGGAACGTTGAAATATTGTGCTAATTTAGCAACTTGGATATTCTGCCACGTCCTACATCCCTGCATGTGGATAATATCAAAATGTTTTACGATCCTATCGCCATATCTACTAAAGTCTTTGTGTGTAATATGCAGACTACTTATAGTAAAATCAGTTGTAAGGGGTATTACAGGTACGCCATCATGCCGTGCTAACAGCCACGTCTCTTGCCCCGCATTTAAAAAAGTCCCGTCTTTCCAGTCAAACTCATGATCACTTGTTAAAACTACAACTTCGTGTCCGTTTTTTATAAGCGCTTTACACAAATTCTTAGCGATGACATATCCACCACCACCACTACGAGGGGAAAAACGGGGGCAAGTCATTAAAATCTTCATTAATATCCTCTCAATTTTACCACAATTTCACTCCACAGTGATGGTTTCCAGATATGTGTTTCAATGCCACAGCACGATAATCTTTCAATCCATTCCTGCTGCTCAGGTGTCACCTTGCCCTGCTCAGATTTAATCTCTGCCACTATTACTGATTTCCTTTTATCGTTGCACAGTATTAAATCAGGCCATCCTTTGCCATCTGCTGATACTGGAGTAACCCAACTACCATCTTTCTTACGTGCTTTGCGGAAATGCGCTACTTTATATCCACACAAATGAGCCAAATCTATAACCATATCCTGAAAATCGTTTTCGGATATCTCTTCTAAGATTTCGGGCATTACACTTCCATTGGTTTTTGCCACTTTTTAGCTTCCTCATCGTAAAATAATCCCTGTTTAATACTGAGCAACGCCTCTTTAATCGAGTGCTTAGTTGGGTTAATGCCGTGTTTATCAATGGCTGCACGTGCTGCATCCTCAGCTTCCTGTTGTGTAGCACAAACTCCGCCTAATTTATATCCAGTTTTTACTTCTGTAGCAACCCATTCGCCATCTTTTTCGGATGTAAATAGTTGGATTTTATGGTATTCAAAGGGAAAAACCGCGTCAGGATACTCAATCTGGTAATCATTACCGTTAGAAAACCGCCTGTAATAAGTTTTATCGTTCTGCATTACTCCCTCTTTCCGTAGTTTTCTTCCATAAAGTCATTGATAGCGTCCGTTTCATTGAGTACGCTCGGATATCTCAGATATTCTTTCGTACCGTCAATTTCCTCAGTACAAAAAGCGTGTGTAAAAGCCTTGATATCCTTCGGCAGACAATTATGAGTAAGAATATTATTTGCCACATATCTACCACTTTCCGTCTCAATTGCATAAACTCTCTGCCCGTCGATTCTTTCAACTTTATATATTTCTACTGACCAACCATTAAATGCCATCTTCTTTGTTGGAGATTTATAAGCATGATTGCGAACATATGTATCGTCATTATACTTATGCCTTTTAGACCAAGATGCAACCCTTTTCACATCTGCTCTTTCTGAAATTTGAATCTCTTGCCCATGATCGCCTATATTAGCATTTATTCCCAACGATAATAGCATCGTGTCAATTGAGTGAATTAGTTCACGACTACGTGAATAACCACTTAACGTACCCTTATATAAAGACCCATCACCATCTAGCCATCCACCTATGAAAGCTTCAGCAAGTTCCTTTTTAAGAAACACTATATTTTTAGTGCGGGCGGTGCCGCTCATGTTTAGTTTCTTGAATAGCGTTATCAATCCTTGCCCTCCTCCCCTAACTGCCCAACATCTTGAGATACCATAAGTACCATTACTAATTTTTAATTTATATGATGCGACTATCCCGTGTTCTTTAAGAATCCTTACTATCTCATCAGCTAACCACCTCTCATGTTCACCAAGGCACCATATTACCCTATGCTCTGCCGAGTCACAATTCCTTTTCCTTGCTTTTTCACATCTTATTTCTCTTTTTCTTTTGTGATGTGCCATTACTCCTTCTGCAATATATAAACCCATCAGCCATGCAAAATCCTTATCGATTATAAATTCATTAAACCACCACTTAATATAACCATTGGGTTTATCACCTAGCACTACTTTTTCTACACCTTCAATCTGCTGCTTCGGTATAATAATATTATGTCCTACCTTGACATCAGATAACCTTATCTCACTTTCATTCCCTAACTTATCTAATATTATTTGGATATGATCGGCTGAACCTGCTATTTCGCGCCCTCTCGCATTTATCCTAATAATTTGGTCAACTACTCTATTACTTATTGCAGTTACCTTAGTGAAGTTCTCTCCATCAAACACTTCATCCCCAACTTCTACATCTTCTATATTTACTAATCTATCACCCATATTGATCTTTGTACCAGCAACTAAACATGTACCCGAATATGCCAAACCGTGAACTGTACCATAACGTCCAATGCGTTCGTCAAGTGCCGTGATATCAGCTACTTGTTTTGAGTCTATTTTGAGTTCTTTACATATCAAAAATATTTCATTCCAGTATGAAATCTTAGTAGCAAGCATCATATTTGTAGCGTATTTGGTCATTTCCGCTGTTTTTAAATCCACTCTGAATATAGGGGCATTTAAAGGCTGGTAGATTGAGGCAAGCATATCGCCCGATTTCTTATCTTTTTCACCGATCACGATACGTTCTTTGCACCAAAAATCACGCTTGAATTTCGTGTCATTCGTCCAGCTTGTGCTGATTTCAGTTAAGAACTCAGGATTCATGCATAAACCATAAGGTTTTTTCATTGAATCGAGTATGGGCTTTACTACGTTATCACAGGTAAGAGGTATCACTGTGCTTTTTATTACTACAAGATGCCATTCGTTTTTCTCTTTTAATATCTCAGAGATACTTTGTACTGCATCTTTTAAATATGAGAGGTCAATGCCATTGTTATATGGTGTCGGAACACATACAAAACTCATGTCCGCAAACGTGATTGCATCCTCTAATCTCTGAGTAGTGAGACAATTCCTTAATTCCGTTAACTTAGATGGGTTTACATCGTAATAAATAACATCATGACCCAATTGTTGAAACCCTGCTCCTGCACCTTTACCTACAATTCCGCTGCCAATTATTGCTATTTTCATATCTGTAACCCCTTAAAACAACGTTCTACGAATGCTACCAAAGCCACTATGCCTTATATTATGAAACGGAGTCTGATCAATAAAATTAATATGCCCTATGCCATCAATCAATGCTCTTTCAACCCCACGCTCAATTCCCCTGAAATCAAACAATTCCTTAAGAAACTCCATTTTTATTCTATTGACCTTACGCATTTCATCAATTTCATCCTGAAGGTCTTTAACCTTTACCCCTATAAGCGCATAATATGGATGCTTACACTCTTTTGTTTCGTAATCTTCCTCATTATAGTAAAAAATATTCTTGTCCCTCTTCACAACAACACAATAATAACCTTCCCCCGAATATTCACCCTTAAAGCTTTCACACGTGCTTTTATCTTGATGTGTTTTTAACACACGCATCCGAATACCATCATGTATTGCCTGCTTGCCAATATCTAACCCCTCGTAACTCTCTGTAGTCATTTCACATATCTCCACTGCCAACTATTGCTATCTTCATATTTCTAACCCCTTCATTTTACCAATAAAGGCGTTCTGCATTGGAGTAGACCCCTTTCTTGTGTCGGCTTCAGCCTCATCACAACACTTCTGGCAGAAATGAAAACCATGCCACTTACCTAAACTTTTGACTTTCTTATGACAACGTGTACAATGCTTCTTTAACTCACTTTTCTTTACCATTCACAACTCCATACAGTATAGGATAATTCTGATTCACAAATGCAATTATACAGCACAATAAAAACATAAAGATGTCCACGCCAAATGCAGCCTGTGGAGATAGTTTAATCACGCTCTCAAATATGCCAAAACAGTTATTACACTCGTTAAATTGCATACCACTAATAATCATCCAATAATTATTCAGCAGAAAGCATGTTATTAAAGGCACACAGAAAAATATAACTATAATTGGAGTCCATAACTGCAACAATAAACATAAACCTAGTAACACCTCAGCCCAAGGTAAAATATAAGGAATCCAATCTATAAATGGAATATTCATTCGGAATATCGGAGATAGATTTTCAATGAAATTAGTCTCAGTTGGTAGATTCGCAAACAACTTACCGATGCCAGATAGGACAAATATCAACCCCAATAGGATAGATGCTATGACTCCAATTATATATCTGTGTTTATCTGACACCATTCTCTCCATCAAACCATTCTGAAAGCGTACTTCAATCTCTGCATTATCGCATAAATTATAGGGCGATAATAGAAGTATGAAAGGTTTCCACTCATAAGCTGCTTCATATGATATCTTACGACTTTCCATGAACCATTAAATTCACGTAAAAACCACGTCTGGAAGTCCTCTAAGTCCTTTTTCGATAGGGCTATGGTTTCAACAGCAGCATTTCCCCATCGCTTGTAATCACGCCAATCTTCGCTCACAAATTTAATGCCTTGTTTCTTTTTACAATATTCGTAAACCTGTGTACCTGGGTAGGGTGTCATTATATTCACACCTATTCGATACAGAGGTAATTTCTTGGCAAAGTTTATGGAATCTCGCACAGTTTCCTTAGTTTCATATGGAGCGCCTACTATGAATGAAGCCCGTGTTTCCATACCCAATTCATCCATCCACTTATAAACACGCTCAAATTGTTCTAATGTTTCGCCTTTGTTCAATACTTTTAAGATTTCGGAGTTGCCCGATTCTATTCCCGTTGTAATTTGATTAAATCCCGCTTCTTTCATACGTTTTAATACATCGTAGTCGAGGCAGTCTGCACGTGTCCAGCAGAATAAATCTACTTTTAATTTCCGTTTTATGATCTCGTCACAAATAGTTAAAACACGTTGTTTGTTAGCACTAAATGTTTCATCATAGAACATAAAAAGCCGTGCCCCTGTGGTATGGTAAGATAATTCTAATTCATTCACTACTTTTATGGGGTCACGGAAACGCACCTTCTGTCCGTGTAGATGATAACAGAAAAGACAATTAAATGGACAGCCACGTGCAGTTTCAATAGTATCCATTCTTACTAATCCCTTTTTAGGGATGGCGTATTTATAATCAGCGTAGTTTATTAAATGACGAGCGGGTAACGGTAATGAATCTAAGTTCTCTATTATCGAAGATTCAATAATACGTTGCTTCGGTTTATCTTTTAATATTCTTACGATACTATGTTCACCTTCGCCCACTACAATGTAATCTATATCCTCATTCAATGACTCGTTTGGTAATGCAGATACATGCGCTCCACCTATGATTGTAATAATCTTAGAGTTAAACGCCTTTACTTGCTTGACTATCTCTTTGGCTAAGTGAAACTCAGGGGTCGTGGAACTTATACCTACGACATCGGGATTTATTTCGATTATTTTACTCACAATTTGTGATACGGATAACAAATTAGGTTCGCCATCAATGACATGAACTTTGTGCCCTTCTTTTTCGAGGGAACTTGCAAGATATAGTAAGCCTAACGGGACACGTATCTCTCTATCCTTTGGAATCTTTTTATAGACTCCATAAAGGATTGAATAAGGTGGACGTGTTAAAACTACATTCATTCACTAACCCATAATATTCTAAATATCACTTAGATTTGAGCCAAACATTGTATTTTACCCCATCTACCACTGTTTCTAAATGAGTCAGTCCCATAAAATCTTTGACCGTGGTTATATTGATAGACCTATTATCGCTCACAAAACTCTGCGCTATTTGCTCTCTATCCCACATAAACAAAGCCGTATACATTACCCAACTAAACATGCCAATCCAAAAGATTACCCAAAACCAACTAATTTTCATTTCCTTATCACTCCCATTCCTGTAAAAAATATCTCGTGGTATTTATGTTTTACCATTGAAGCAAATGTTTTAAAGGCGGGATTATCGTTAATATCATGTGAAAGAAGTAGACCACCTTCTCTTAATTTCATCCACGATGTTTCGTATTCAAATAGCATGTTATTATGGGAATGCTCTGAGTCGTGCATAAATATATCAATCACACCCAATGAATCTAAAAGTTGCGGCAATAGATCAGAGCTTTTGCCCTGTAGCAATGTCCACCTATCTTTTAAATTATCTGGCACGGCAAATCCCACAAGTGGCACGGTTTGTGCCTCTATCAATCCAAAATTCGGATAGTCGATTGAATATAAATGACCGTAATTATTGTCCTGCATTGCTTTTAATATATAAGCACTTGAAACTCCAGCAGCAACGCCAGTTTCTACAAAGATAGCTGGACATAATTTCCGTACTATAACGTAAAGTAATTCTGGGGTTACAACCTGACCGTAATTCTGCCCGTTAAGGCAACTATCAATATGTTTCTTAAATTCAGTTTCGTTTTCTATTACAGTCCAGTATTGATAAATACCCCAGTCATCAAAGCCTATTTTTTCAGCGACCTTGCTCATGCGGTTCTCGACAGATGTTTTCAATCCGTATTCTACATAATCACACAAAGCATTAGCATCTTTCAATGCTACACGCATTGCTTCTGTAGCAGATTTAAGGGAATACCTTATCTTTGGACGCTCTGCCACCATCGTTTCCCTGTTATGTATTTAATCGGATAAGTAACCCAATATCTTAATATCGCTTTGTAGAAATTTGGATACTCATTAGAAAACTCCCACGCCATTTCATAATCCTTGCAGTAAAGTTTGAAATTATGGAACTGCGAGTTACGCTTAGGCCAGACACAATAACATGTCCCTTCCATGCCCAAATTAGCAACTTTACCCTTTAAACCTAGTTGCAACCATAATAGGTATTCGTTTATATTCCACAGTCCTTTGACCTGTTGATATCCACCAACATCCAATGCATCTTCACGTTTGAACATTACCGATGAGTGGCAAAATTGATTTTGCTCAAGTAAGACACTGCGTATCTCTTTATCTGTCAAGGGATAATGCTTCCTACCTACTACTCTACCATTGGGGTCTGCGACTAATATATTTGTACCGACCAAGCTGTATTCAGGGTTTGATTCAAGAAAACTATACTGCTGGCTTATCTTCTGTGTATTCGCAAATACATCGTCATCGTCTAAAACAGCCACGTACTTTCCCTGTGCTTTTTCTAACCCAAAATTCCTTGCCCTACTCAAACCATAGCTCTCTATCGGATAACTGAAACACCGTATTCGTTTATCACCCAATGAATGTAAATAAGACGGGGCTGCATCCGTGCCCGCATTATCTATTACTACAATTTCAAAATTGCCAAAATTCTGGTTACGCACACTCTCAACGGAACGTGCAAGGTAATTAAGGCGGTTTTTTGTGATAATATTTATGGATACTGCTACCACAGTTGTTCTCCAATAGGTACATCAATATTCACCCAAACGCCTCTATCTTTACATATAACTACTGAGCCGTTATCCAAATGTCGCACTACTCTACCAGCTACTCCACCAAAATTATCGTTGAGCAATTTAGATTTAGATATGAAATGCAAATGCCTTTTTTCAAAGTCATAAGAGTCGCCGCTAAAACAAAATGCCTCATACGGACTTTCGCTTGCCCTGACTAAATTATATACCTGCAATGCTGTCATTTGATCCCAAAATATTCTTGAATCTTCGGGTTTACGATGATGCCAGTATACAGGTTGAGCGGCGACATTACTCTGTTTCAGAGGCTTCATAGTCCCGTTGCGAATTTTCATTACTATACGTGGTAGTAATTCATGAATATATAAATGTGCTTTCTCTCTGACTTCTTTTATAGTATCCGTTAGTAGTATATCAAATATCCCCTCTCCCAAGATATCTCCAGTATCAATGCCCTCATCTACTTGGATTATAGACACTCCGCCTTTTATTTCTCCATTGATTATCTGCCAGTTTAAGACAGACGAGCCACGATACTGAGGCAATCTACCACGATGGCAGTTAATGGCTCCGTATCTGCAATCATAATCCTCTCGTTTAAGGATTTTATCATGGTTCGCAAGCACTATTAAATCCTGACCGCTTTCTACAATCTCGTGAGAAGATAAGACACTTCTGCAAACTTCTAATAGATCGCCACGACCTAAAAGCTTGATCTTCACTGTAGAACCATCCAGTTGTAATATTTACGTACGCCATCTTCTAAAGAGACCTGGGGTTCATATCCCAATTCTTTCCTTGCCTTACTGATATCCAAAGCTCCTCTTACCGGCCTATTCTTATCATGTTCTTTTTCTATTATCTCAACTGTAGGTACAAGTGATTTAATAATTTGCGCTAATTCACCGAGCGAACGCCCTTGGCCTCTCGTAATATTATAAGTCTGCTTTGATGCTTTAGTAGCCGCAAGATAAATGCCCTGTACTGTATCTGTAATATATGTAAAATCTATTAACTGGGCAGCACCTTCTATTACAAGTGGTTTATTATGAATTGCATTATCAAGTAATATCTGCACTACACGCCTATTCCTATCCCCTTTACCGTACACGGCAGAAGGACGTATTATTACCCAATCTATCCCAAATCTATCACAATAAGTCTTTACTAAAACCTCTGTCGCCACTTTACATCCGCCATAAACACCGAGTGGATTCAAAGTATGGTTTTCGTCTACTGGTATATATTTGAAATTACCATACACAAAACTTGAAGATATAAAAGCAAACCGCTTCGTATGATTCAAAGCGCATAACGTCTTATAGAGTCCGCCTATATTTACATCCATAGCATCAAAAGCATGTTTATCACAATATGAAGCTACTGCTCTCGCCGCTAAGTGCACTACGATATCGGGATTAAACTCTCGTATTGCATAATCTATTTGTGGTATGTTCCCTATGTCTCCATTGATAACCTGAATATCGTACCCCTCAAATTGTTCGTGTGCATGGTCTGTATTGATATCATAAGCTAAGACTTCGTGACCTTTTAATTCAAATAAGCGACAGAGATAGCTGCCTATGAAACCACAGCCGCCGGAGATTAATACTTTCACTTGCATCCCCCAACTATATATGGCTCTGGCTGCGGCCTTAAATCTTGAATAATTAACTTCTGCCCATCTGGTACTTCTACTCTGATTGGGGTATCACATAGTTCCCATGTATTGATGAAATCTTTTGTAACGTAGTAGTGAGTGGGTATAAGTAAATCATTACCATCTTCTTGATAGCCTGTAAAACACAGAGGAGAACCGTTAACGCCAATACTATATATTACCCCTGCTGGTGTGGTAAAGGGAGAGTAATAACTAAATACACCACTTACAGCGAGTATTCCTCCTAGCACAAATAGGGCAGCATATAGACTATCCTCTATGATATTCCTCAGTAATAACACCATCGCCACCACTACCACAGTAACCGCAATACACCACAAAATAATAGCTAATCCCATAACCTATCTCCCGCAAATCAAATCCTGATATAATTGTTCGTATTGATTAACACAATCATTCCATTCAAACCTTTTTAAAGGCGAACTACTATATTCACCTTTATAAACTTTAACTATTGCTTCCGCTAACGATCTTGGATCACGTGGTACACAGAATACATGTTTCCCGCTTACAACTTCTGGTAAGCTCCCCACACATGTTGCGACTACTGGGGCACCTACTGCACATGCCTCAGCAGCAGTATAACCAAAACCTTCTGATAATGACGGTATAACAATACAATCCATAGAGGCCATCGTAGATGGTAACTCAGAATAATCTACTGGTTGGCAAATCTTAACACTGCTGTTGCTAAGATAGCCCCCATTAAATAGTCGCTTAAAATCATTACTAAAAAGAAACCCCTTTGTATAGATATGGCATTCCGAATTTGGTATCTGCTCATTCACTAACCCCGCCGCTTTTACTAAATAATTGACACCCTTAGTAATTCCATATCTACCAAAATAAGCGTAGGTAAATTTATCTCGCTTCTTGGAAGGTTCGCATGGTTTAAAATGTTGATAATCCACGCCATTATAAATCGTCTGCACTTTTTGGTAATCAACGCCGCATCTTTGTATATCTCGTTTGGTTGAATTTGATACAGCAACATATTTATCAAAACCTAATTTCAATATCGCACGTTCAGCAAATTTATGGGATACTGCTACTATAGGACTTTGAATTAAATCCCACGTCTCGCCCAATACTTCATGCACAGTTATAACACAAGGCTTATTTAAAACCTTAGATGCAAACCATGCAGGCCACGCTCCATTATAAGTCGTAGTTTGAATTATATCCGCTCTCTTTGCAAACCACAGCACATCTAAATCAGAGAGGAATGTAAACCAATAACGCCTGCCGAATTGTGGAACTGCTACACGGTATATTAAAACACCGTTTAATTCCTCAGTCTTTTTGGTATTTGGTAAACTCGATGTAATAACAGTAACATCATGCCCCTTTTTTACGAGTCCCTCTGCAAGAGTTTTAAATAAAGTCTCAGCGCCACCTATAAAGGGATGGTAATGCTCAACTACAAATAATATTTTCACTAACTCAATACCGTGCGTTTAAATAATCTTAGTTTGGCTTCTGTCTCACTAAAAGTTTTGGCAATATCTACAAACGCCTTACGTATCTCGTTTTCTTTATTACTGTAACCTATTATGACATGCTCTACTGTGTTAAATCTCTGCGAACATATAAGGCATTCCCGCCTACGCACGACTGTTCCGTTGCCCTTTTTATAACTCAGATCAACTACGGATGTCCTATTAATAGAATGACAATAAGGACATTCAAATTTAAGTGTATCTTTACGTTTCTTCAATTACGTTCCTTAACTGAGCACCTTGCTAAATTAATTACTACCACATGAGGGTTTTATCTTTTATTTCACCTTTGAGTCTACTTATGGTTCCTGATTGCCACCACCATGCCATTACCCAAAATATCACTCCTGCTGAATTAACACTCCCTAGAATATGTTCCCGCAAGGAACTATCCGTAAATATATTGGGCATATTAAAAAACGTTACTACTATCATTGCCAGAAAGAATAACCCTGCTAAAATCATGACAACGAAATTTAAAATTCTGCATATTTCAGACCACATAATTATCACTCTCCTTGTTTTTCAATTACGTTCCTTAACCCGCCATTTAATCGTTGCCCAAATTACATCCAATCCATGTCTTAGCGGATTCATATGGGAGTCCTCTTGTAGATTTCTGTAAGAGCATGAAACTGGGACTTCTTTTATTCGGTAGCCATGTTTACGTGCTTTAATCATAATCTCAGTAGTCTGACCGAATCCGCTCTCTTGAATATCCAATTCTCTTAATACATCAGATTTAAAAACCCGAAATCCACTCTGCGAGTCTGTTATATTTGACCTGCCAAAATTAAAAACAGTAGTAATCATCCAAATTCCAAATCTACGATAAATCGGTATCTTAATATCCTGTAAAAACCTTGAGCCTATTACAATATCCGCCTCGTCTTTAATCAATGGTTCAATAAGTTTGGGAATTTCCCTTGCATCATGCTGACCATCTGCATCTAATGTAACTACGATATCACATAATGCTTTCCCGATATTAAATCCACTTGTGATTGCATATCCATATCCATAATTCTTACCAAGTTCCTGTACTTTCGCTCCATTATCTCGTGCTACATCTGCTGTATCATCTGTAGAACCATCATCTACTACAATGACACGATTAACATGCTTTAATGCCTCAAATACAACTTTACCCACAGTTCGCTCTTCATTGTGAGCGGGAATCACACAGCATTTAGTCCACATCGGCAGATTTTAGCTCAAGGATTTTTGACTCGAATGTTTTATGAGGTTTTGCTCTGCCTTTTTCCCATTTCCACACTGAGATATGAGTGACACCCAATTTGTCCGCTAATTGTTTCTGAGTAAGTCCTAGTTGATTGCGTATTGCCTTAATCTCTTCCTTATCCATAGTAGTAATATAACATGTTATTAAAGACTACGCAAGAGGAAGTTATGATTTTATATCAGAGTCCTTTTCCCCATCGGTTTTGCCCAACCCAAAATCTCCGCATATCCACAATAGTAATACAAAAGCAAACACTGGTAGGATAAACTTAAATGGTGATTCTGTTTCCATACTAAAGAAGCCCCAAGCACATATAAGTATTCCTGCGGTTCCAAATATCAACCTTGCTATAAATGGCACTCTCATTTTAAATAAACTCCTTTTACTTCTTCTTGAACATGTTTTTAAGAGCTGTGTTTACTTTTTCTTTGAAAGTTTTGTTTTCGATGTACTTCATTACGAGTAAACCAAGAATAAAACCAACTACAAACCATATCATTCATATTCTCCCGCATCCAAATTATCCACATATTCGTCACCTGTTTCACCAAATTCCTCTTTACCTTGTATCAGTGAGATATCACGTGGTTTGGATTTATAAACTCTTTTTAATAAATCGCCACCACATTTTGGTAATACAGTATACCGTGTTAATTGATAATCACGTTTTACGTCATTTGGAGTGATCCCGATAGTTCTGGTTTCCTCGAATACCGTAGCTAATTGGTCTAATTTGTTCTCTTTTACTGCTCGTATTAATCCATAATAACTCCACTTTTTCATTTCATATTTATTGGAACGAGGCGATGCTTTTATAAGAGTTTCCATTTCTCCAAATCTTAAGGAAAAATCCGCAATCTGTGATGGGTCTTTACTTTCTACTGCTACAACGCCACTTGATATTACAATGGCTTTTGTATTCTTAGCAGAGCAACGCCATTCACCCATTTTAGACATGAGGCAGCTCCTGGCGCAAATAGCAATGATTATCAAGTGCCCAATCAAGTGCTTTGTACTTTATCCCATCTGAGAATATCAAACTCTTGAGGTTGTCCTTTAGAAAAACCGGAACTGTGGCCTTATCCGCCGTTCCCACAATCTCCTGTATCCATTCTGCTTTGGGCGTTGTGGACTTCTTGGCCGGTGTCTGCTGGCCGAGGATTAACCAGTTTATGCCAGCCCGATAAAATTCATCAGCCCACCATCTCGGGTGAAATCCAATACACAGGCTATCTGATAGGGGTTCGAAAGATAAGAACTTGACCTTAGCATCAATTAGTTGGAGATGATCTATTGTTTCGAAAGGACTCAGTAAATGCTGCTTGTATTTATCTTTTTTGAGGTCAAGGCTCACTCCTATCCAGCAGTTATCAGGGAACGGCGACCACTTTTGAAGATTCTGCGGTTGCTTGGTCAGAAAGATAAAGGTATGCTGCCGTGCATGTCTGACCTTATGGAATATGTCGCTTAATATAGGTTGGCTAATCCAATCACCGAATAACTCCATAGTAGAACCTACAAATACACGCACTGGTTTTACTTTGGCTTCGTTGCACTCCAACGCCGACCACCGAGAATGCGGGATGTGGTAAAGAGGCATATCCCAATCAGAAATATATCGTATAGTTTCATCCCATTTAAACCGCTTATACATCCGCCTCGCGTAACAGTAATCACAGGCCATCGGGCATAAGCCTTTCACTGGATTGACTGTGTGGGTACACCATTCAATTTTAGTACGGCTCATTTCTCACCTCAAAGCTACAATTAATATAATCGCCACAATAATGACTCCGATTACTAAATATAATCCGCTTGATTCAGAAGTAGGTTGGGCAAGTAACCAATTAAAGTAGTCGTACCACTGCTGCTGTATTAGCCACTCTTTAATAGCATCGGCAAATGTCATTTCCTTTGACTTTCTCCACTTATTTCAATGACCTGTTTTCTAGTCATACCACATATCCTTCTATGGTTTAACTAACGTTCGTTAAATACATTATAGCCTCTCATTTTATATACACCCGTATATCAATGAGCTATTCAGTGAACGGAGGCTATAAACTCCCGCCAATCCTAATAGTTTCAAATTCTGTGATCCTACGCTATCGGCATGGTCTTCATGTCCACAAAAGATACACTTGAATTTTTCCCCATTACGATTTCGCCTATCCCATTTGCCACAAATAGGGCAATGCTGTGAAGTTTTATAAGGTGACTTGAATTCCAGCCAGATACCTTGCTCCTCACATCGCATTACTAACCATTTTATGACCTTGGCATAAAGCCAATGAGATAAACGCCTGTTATGTTGACGTGAAAACATTCCACGTGTTCCACATTTAACGTATTTTAAGTTCTCGACCACTAAACTTGCAATGTTGCTCAAATCTAATTTCTTGAGTTCATTAAATGCCCTACATTCCATTTGTTTGTGAGTACGTTTTTCTCGTTTGTGGAATTTCTTTACAAACTCATTCGTCTTAGCACCTACTACTTGACCATCAGAACATACTGCTAAATTTACATATCCCAAATCCAACCCTTCTATATCGCCTTCAGCCTTTAGTTTAGGAGCATTTTTTCCAAAGAAGAACTCAATATCAAGATGTCCATTCTTTATAATAAGTCTAATAGATTTCGATAGCGTAAATCCTGCATCAACCCATTTATTCCACATTCTTGTCTTATTGAAAGGTATATAAATAGTAAACCCTGATTGTAACCTTATCCACTCAAATGTATTTTTCTCATCAGCGATTTTCCAGAAGCGTCTATCAAGATTAGCAGTTAGATTCTTAAAACGTGGCATTGATCTTTGATTTTTATTTTTCTTGCGTTGCCCCTTAACTATTCCTAAAGCTTGTCTGCCCGCACATTGAATTAACCGTGTGGTCAAACTAAACCTTTCTCTTGCTGAGTTTATGTATTCTTTATCTATATGTCTGCCTGCTAACTTCTTCTCCGACCACAACCTTACAATAAAATAATTCACGCAGTTACTATAGGTCTCCATGAACTGATGTACCTGCACCAATTTAACCTTATTGAGCGGACTTCTTACTTTGACTGTTCGTATCATTTTTAGCCAATCCATGAATAATATTCCCTATCTATCTCTTACTCCTACACAAATCATATAATTCTGCCTCAAAGAAAGCAACATGTCTGCCATGTCTTTAACCCACTACGTTATCTTAGTGATAATCGTTTCTTTTAGTATCTTACTTCCTCCTTTGGCTTTCGCCACCAACTTCTATAACTTTATTTTGGGTCATCCCGCATATTCTATCAAAACTATAATCACCTAAATAAGACTGAATCTCTGCACCACTTTTATTGGAAGTTATCACAGTTAATCTATGATTAAGCCATCTATCATTGATTATGTTATACCAAACTCTCTGGAGAAAGGCTGCATCCGAAGCATTATACTTTCCCACATCATCTACTAATAAAAATTCTACCTTAGAATACTTATCCGTGATATCGGCTTCGTTTAATTCACTATCTTGACTAAAACTACGGCGTATTTCAAGGAAGAGGTCAGGCTCGGTTACAATTTGGAACATCCTCTCTACTATAACAGAATTTGTGAATACTGGAGTCCATGTATTCAATAACCAGTGTTTTAAGATAGAAATACCCAAATGAGTCTTACCATTACCTGAAGTCTTTGAGTGTAAGAATAGAGCGAACGCATTAGACTTACCATCTGCAAACTCTTTGCACTTTTTTACTGTGACCTCATTCTTGCCTACAATGAAGTTCTCGAATTTCATTTTGGCGTACTCAAGGCATATCTCATTTATAAGTTCTACTTTGAGTTTACGTAGCCACATCAAACAACCATGGCACATCCAATAACTGCCGTATTGCTTGATATCTTTTTCCTTTTTGCAGTGGTAGCAAAGATTATTGGGCACTTATTTATTCAACTTCCTTACCTGTTCATTAGTTAGTTCAGATACTTCTTAACGTCTTGGCGGTATCTAACCCTTTATTGGCAATATCAAGGTATTCTGCTGCGTTTTTCTCGATGGCTTTAGCGCAACTCACTAAATAACGCCTGAATTGTTTTTGAGGAGCAGGAGGCAATAATTGAATAATCCGGTGACATTCTTCTTTATTCACTTCATAATAACCCTTGCCATTAGCCTCTCGGTTTTTAATATCAAAACTCCATCTTAACGCAAGCCCGCTATCTGGATCAGCCGCATATAACCAAACAGAAGTTGCTATGTCTAATCGATGTGAGCCACCAGTTTCCATACGGTTTACTAAATGCCACGGATAAGGTTCCTTGTTTAAATAAATCTCCTCGGTGCCAATAGCCTTCAGGTGTTCTGCCTTGTCTTTAACTTCTGCGTAAGTCCAATCTTTAAACATTTTTCTCACCTCGTTTAATTACTTTAATTTGCTAACTCTGTTTAGCCCATCTGGCGATTCCCACATAGTTACTCCATCAATAGTTACCTTCTGGTATCCAAAATAGTCTTTTGGAGGGTCATCCGGTGTTTGGAGTCGCTCCCCATTATCAGATTCCCATGTAACTTTGCCATTTACCGTAATTTTATTCATGCTTGTATTTTATCCTTTCTACTTCAGGTATTTGCATATATGCTATGAATTCACCCATACTACAGAAAAAGGGGTAATCATCTTCGGATTCGTTCTCTTGTCCCTCACAATGAGTACAATTTATAACATCACACTCGAAGTCATTGCAGCAGTCATCTATATCACCACCACAATGGCATTGTTGACCGCAATCAGGGCATGTATGTGCCATTTTATTTACCTCCGTTCAAAGCCTTTATCTCCTCTACAGTCAGGCCCGCAATAAATGGCCTGAGTGTTACCTTATTGAATATGGTAGATGTATTAAAATGTCCGTGTGCATTCTGTAACCATACTCGCATCGCGTTTGCGTTATCAAAGCCATCAACGACAGCTTCATCATCCGTGATCTTGGGGGCCATTGCGGGATTAAACGATCTCGCTTCAACATTTACGATGACAGCCTCGCCCAATTTCTCGTGGTCTTTACAACGTGGATGATATACAATCTGCACACGTTCACCGGTATGCCAGTCTTTATCCTTACGTGGTAGCCTGAAGGTGGTAAAAACAGGCTGATATAATTTATGCCACTTAACCGAAAAACCCATTACTCTCATAATTTCACCTCGTTTAATTTCTTCAGTTCCCCTATCTGCTCTTTACTCAGCCCCTTCAGTGGAGCCAGAGAGATTAGATCGGAGAGATATTGATAGAATGAACAATAGTCATGGAAGTCAGTATAATACTGGTCATAAATATCGTTCCATTCATGTGGCATTATCTCAACCAACGCCTTTAATTCCTCGGCCGTCCAGTCAGAAGGGCAGGGGACGGTATCATGCTCTGCATAAAAAGTTAGCTTGCTCCCGCTAAAATGTTTACCATAAACAATTCCAGAATCAATTTGTAGTGAGGCTACCCCTGCCGGTACTATTCTATGATTGTGCATTGTTAGCCTCCTCAAAATATTTCAGCGCTGCAAGACAGAAGGCACGAGGTTCAATATCCCCGGCTCCTGAATATTCTTCTATCCCGAAGCATAAATCACAAATAATTGATCCACCCGTATAATCAAAAACAATTTCAGTTAAACCTCTCTCTTTTAGTTTGGGCTTGACAAGCTTCAAGCAGGCATTCATGTCATTGAGGAAGTCAGGCAACTTAATTTCATTTTTCCCATCGGGTGTTTCCCACAATTCAGGCCAACTTTTATTTCTTAACATCGGTCTGAACCCAACTGCCTTTGCCAGCTTCTCTTTAGTCTCTTGATCTGTCATGGCTAAATCTCCAAATCCCTATCGTATTCAAAATAACCCACTCCATGACACGTTGGGCAAGGTTTCTGTATTGGGCAATTAACGCATTTGCCTTCCTGGCAAGAATTATCACCAGCATGTTCGGCAACATAGCCATACCCGTTACAAGTCATACAGTTCACCCTTTCTTTAACTGGAATATGCTCGCTCATTGGCTTACCCCTATAGTCTTCAGAAGTTGTTGCCATTTCTCTATTAGATACTGGAGATGGTGCGCTGCGAAATACTCGCCCTCATCTGCACCTTGCGCTACATTGCCATTGGAATAATCACCACGTTTTATAAATTCAACAAGGCTATCTATAATAGGCTGTGTATTCTCTATCCGCCACTTATCACGGGCAGCGATGACAGCTTTGATGTGAGCAGAATTGCATATGCAGGGATTCGATCTGCATTTTTTGCACATAATACCAGCTAACGTTTTCGGTTTCCTTTCCGACCAGTAATCAAATTTCTCTTCTTCATCATAAGTTCCCATTTACTCGCTCTCCTGTAACTGCTTCATGCACAAGGGGCAGTTGAAACGATGCAAATGGTACTCATGCTTATCATCGGTATACCAAAGGTCTGCTACCTTAATATCATTATCGGGCTCTAACGAATGCTCATCACACTTTCCCATCAGATATTGAATAACAGCCTTGAGCATGGCTGAGGCTCCTTCAGCCCATGCGACAGCCGATGGTACTTCTGCTCGTAATGGCTTATCTTTAGGGTCAAAAGGTATGTGATATGGATTCTGCGGTCGCCATTCTTTATCTGACTGTACCCTTGACAAAAGATAGCAACCCGTTATGCCATCAACCATAATGACCGCCTCCCCGCTTGGTAATAAATACGCCTCGCTACGAGTTTTTGCGTGTATTTTCTCCCCCATATCTTTAGTCACAATCACCTTGTCCCCGACTGAGTGCTTAGAGTTCCACATTTCCCTTAACCAATTAGGCACATCAAAAGAGCGCTCATCTGTTATTTTGGATGTGAGGGCAATTTGGTAATCGAGTAGCTGTATCTGGGCATCAATTGAGCCTTTATATACGTGGTAATCTTCGCAGCCAAACCGTGATTTTGGCGGACAATAATTATCCCGTTCGCGACACTCAGGAACACAGGGACTTGTCGGTATCCATTCTGGTTTAGCCATGTTTAACCTCCCTGCAATCACGTAATTGCGTTAATAACATCTCGACAAACTCCTGACTGATATTAATACGCTTGGATATCATTCGTTGCCCATGCTTCTGTGGGATAAATTTCGTATAGCAAGTGTTGCGCTGTAAATGTGTAAGGAAGTGCTCAAGCGCATCGCTCCAGCCTTTCTCGTAGCCTATATAAACATCATCACATTGCCCCGTACTCTTGGGAACATCGGCTACATCAAATTCCATCCATTCTGGTTTATTCATATTTCACCTCGTATCTCTCGGAATCCTTAATAATATAACTTATTATATATCATATTTATAACGATGTCAATGCCCATTGCTGCTCATTTGACCACTTCCATTCCAGCATGGTCGCCAGCCTCAGATTTAAATGGCACTTTCTTATTACCTCGTATCATACCTTGGATATAATTTAAATGGCTTCCGGCTATCCCTACTGAGGATGAATCCCAAATTAATTTAAGGAGATACCCTGTATCTTTATTGCAAGATACCCATAATTTTGCCATGCGACCGCCTATTTCTTTTACATCTTCTAATGGCATCTTGGGGTGTAAACGTATACAGCAGTCTACAAGTATACCTACTTTATTGGAAGCGCCTTGTGCGAGGCCGATGTAATCTTGGAATGTAATGCATTTATCAATGCCACTCATTTCCAAATATCCTTCTCTTTCTTATTCATTAAACTTGCGGGCAATTCAAACAAGAGAGACCAAACTCCTACGGGAATAAATAGGAGATATGCCACGGGGATGAATAGTAACAGTGGAACAGCGATGGGGAATAAGAGAAGGACAAAGGATATTATTGAGAGTATTATCCAGTACACTAATACAAAAGGGGATAAGAAGACTAACCAATAACCGTCATATATCATGTTTATCGGGCCTGCAAAACCTATTCCCAAGAACCGCAGGATTCTACCTGCGACTGCTAAACTTAGTTGTTGATAAAACTCAATACATGTGTAATAGAGCATCCAAAGCGTGCCGAAAATTGCACCATCATTATTATGCTCTTTATATCTTTCTATAAAAGTCAGGTGCCTCTCAGCCTCTACATTTTCGCAACTGTCGCTTGTATCTTCTGTTTTATCTCTAAGACAGTTTACATTGCAACTATTAGAATGATAATGCTTAGTTCGGTGCTTGCATTCATCGTCACCACACCTATTTGCGAACCTACAAATATTCACGGCTTCAATCTTTAACTTCATCTTTATTCTCCTGCATGTTATTTAATCTGCCCAAATAATCAAGCCATCTCTGATAATAGAGATTCATAATCCAAAATTCTCTTTAAATTCACTAATCGGCACAATAATAGAATCCATGCCGCCGTATCCACTATCATACCAGCAGGTAATCTCGAATTGCTTCTTAGTCTTATATAGAGTTATTGATACTCCTTTGTCACGATCTCCGCAAAGCAACTCTATTTGCTTATTCGAGAGTTTTGCAAAAACATATTCGTTTGCCATTTTATCCAATTAAGCATCCGCAATTATCGCACTTACGGTTACTACGATATGCTGTCTTTGTTACTCCCTTTGGAATGTCCAATTCGTGCTTTATTCCACAGTTTCGGCAATGTATTACAATCCTGTAGGTATCCACCTTTCCTCTATCTTCGTCTTTGTATTTTGGTTGCATTTAATTTCCCTCCATTTTACTACTCCATACTATAGTTTTAATAGGTTCAGGTAAGTTTGCCTTTGATCCAAATGATTTATATTCGAAATCGCTAAATTCTTTGGCATAGACATTATACTTACCGTTGGGCTTCATTCTTGTTTGGCTTACTACCTGTGTAACCCTTACCTCTAATTCGCTATTTTTGCCTATTTGTCTTTCAGAAGCATAATCTTTCATTTCTTTTATGGCATTTTGAACGCTTGTTCCAATCCCGTAAAAATCATTGTATGTCCCCAAACTTTTAATAGTTTCGCCTTTATATAAGAGTTCGCATACAGCTTCTATTTCTTCAAATATATAATCTCTTTCTGGTTGTGGCGGTGGCAATATTATATCCTCAATTTTTACAAGTTTTCCAACATGTCTGACAAATTCTCCAATCATAGGTAATCTAAGTTCTTTTTCCATTTTCTCCTCCAATTTCTTTTAAGAACTTTGCCACAGTTGACTTACTACATTTTGCATACTTTGCTATCTTTTCATAACTCGGTCTATTGCCACTTTTGACCAAACTAGTAAACGCCGCTGATATACGATTATATGCGTCTTCCGTCTTATTGGGTGTGCACCCCGTTATTTGCCTCTCCTCACTAAATAACATTATTAAATCTAATATAAATGCCTTGCGTGCCATTCCGTCATCATATATACCACCATTAACACAGAATTGGTATTCGTGAACCATTTTGTCTTCTATTATCTCAGCCATTTTTATTAAATCCATTACTTACCATCCTTCCTGCATTTTGAGCATGTTAAACTTACAACCTTACCATCAACCTCCTCAACTACCTCTTCTTTCTCTACTACTGTTTTAAATGGCTTGCTGCACTGATTACAGATACATTCACGGATGTTCCCGTTATCAGCGAAATTTCCACCTTTTTTATGTGCTTTGTTTACTTTTTTATCCGCTTCTATTTTGGCTTCTATTTGCTTCCCTACTACAACTGCAACATCTGGCAACCTTTCCATCCTGTCTTTCAAGTCCTTCGCTTCGTCTATCTGCGACCCCGCTTCTGTATGTACTTGGCCTTGTTTTCGTCTGCGCTTCTCTTCTTGTTCTTGTTCGTATTGATATATTAACCATTTATTGAGCTTCAAAGAACCATCGCTTTCCCGTGACACTCTGGGGAGACCAGTCTTTTTATCTATATCGTGCTCAAATACGGTAATCGCATAATGGATAGCCTCTACTGGTTTTAAACAAAGTGTAGCAATATATTCATCCGAATATGGTTTCCCTTCGCAAAACCGCAAACAACTATCCCTATTCTTCGTCTCGCTTTCTATCGCAAGGAATTTAATCCATATAATCTGTATTTCATCACTGGCATCACTAAGCGAACCCCTGAGTATACCGGAACTATATGCCCTGAACCAGTCCATTACTTCACTCCTTTCGCTTCCATGGCACGCTGGTTTAACCACACTGTAACAGCATCTTGCAAAAGCTTGCGCTTTGACATTTGCGTCTCTTTGCAATAGGCTTCTATCCTTTCATAGACATGATACTCTAATTCAAAGTGAACCTGCACTACACCAGTACACTTACGACCAGTAATCTTCATAGCATCTCCTGTGGATTTTTATTTAATATAGCTTATTGTACAACTATTGTCAAGTGTGCTTGTACAACATACTTTAATCTATTTTGTACAACATATCTATTTATTTAACCACTAAATTTGTACAAAAATAACTCGCTTATAAGGACATTTATTGTTCAATTCTCTCTGTCTATCTGTTATAGAGGAACATTTGTTGTACAAAACATAAAAAGAGGGTACGGCCCTGCGGGGCCGCAGCCGATGGCTGCTTTTTATAAGGGATCATTGAATATGTACCTTATTTGTGTTACAATGAAACAAAACGTGAAGGAGGTACAAGATGGCGATAGCACCAACAAAAGTGATATCAACAAATATTAGAAATAGGTCATTAGTGAAGTTACCAACTGCTGTTATCGAAGAGTTGGGACTTAATAAAGGTAGCACAGTAACAGTGACGTATGGTAAGAACTATACTGCTGTAATTATATTACCGTCCGGTATAAAGTTAAATGATCGAATGCAAGAAAGAATAAGTATTTTGGTAAATGAGCAATTAGGATAGCTATAGTTTATCCCATATTTCCCAGTAGGTGTGTTTTTGTGGTGATAGGTTGCATGATGGTTGCACTCTGGTTGCAATAAGGTTGCATTGTTATTAAGGAAGGTTGCACGATGGTTGCACATTGAATATAGTAGGTTGCAATAGTATGTAAAAAGGTTGCATGTAGGTTGCACTAAGGTTGCATGGTAAAATGAAGCTAAAAAACAATGGTTGCACAGTCATATAAGATAGGTTGCATACAAAGATGAAAAGGTTGCACAGTGGTTGCACGATGGTTGCATTATTGTTGCAGTTTATCGGTGTATGGTTGCATATTTATCGATATATACCGATAAATCTGGTTATCGAGCGTCAGTAAATCGCAGTCCGCCAGTGCCAATCCGGTA
>Ga0172380_10001052_pt1 | contig 49112 bp, 48 predicted proteins | sample Leawe162metaG_FD_119747 | JGI IMG/M metagenome (GOLD analysis project Ga0172380, IMG submission 119747) | Leachate microbial communities from a municipal landfill in Southern Ontario, Canada - Leachate well 162 metaG | ecosystem: Engineered > Solid waste > Landfill > Unclassified | place... | reverse complement strand
CCGATTTTTGTCCGTGCATCTTTACTTCTCTGAGCAGAGAGGAGTGCGAGCCCCATGAAGTATTGATCCCAAGTAATTCTTTCAGCCATATAAAAAAAGTTTAATTCGTTTATATCATTATAACAATTCTCTCAAAAACAGAAACAGGTTTTACAAGAGGTAAGCAATATCATATTTCCTCACTTCTTCGATGAGATTCTTTCTTGTTTGAATATCCTGTCTCGGTTCATTCAAGAGAACTCCTACTGGCATCTTTGCGAGCTTGAGACATGAGAGGAAGCTCTCGTAGTTTGGCATATACCCTTGACCAACATGGACGATATTTCGCTCGTACCATTCACGATTTTGGACACGATTATAGGTCGGACAGAGCTGGAGTACTTCGATATAGGCAAAACCTGTGTGACGAAGACCAGCCTGAAAGATGGCTGTCATATGATCCATATCATACGAGAGAGTCCGTGCGACAAATGACGGATTACATCCAGAGAGGATTCGAAGTGAATCAACTGGCGGAGTATCGACACCTTTTGGTGTAGCATTCATCTTGGTTCCAGGAAGTGTGACAGAACTCGCTTGTCCAGTCGTCAGACCAAAGGTGGCATTCACATGATGAATAAAGAGAATGTTTCTGTCATGTCGAACGGTATGAATGAGATGGTTGATTCATTCACTGAGGGTCGCACCATCACCTGCATGTGCTATGACCGTCATCTCAGGATGAGCAATTTTTATACCAGTTGCGAGAGGCAGGACGCGTCCGTGGAGACCATGAATAGTAGTGAGTCCGACCTTATCTGATTCATTTCCAGAACAACCAACATCATAGGCAACAATTGTCTCAGACGGTTGTCGTCATTCGAGCGTGAGTGCCTGAAAAAGTGCCTTTTGGATGCCGTAGTTTCCACAATCATCACACCAGGTCATTGGCTGATCCGTTTCTTCGAGAGAAACATAGATATCCGCATTTTTTTTGAGAGAGTCAAACATGTGACAGATAATAGTAAAAAGAGACAATAAATCCACTTTTTTGTAGCTCTCGTGCGAAATAATCAAAAATATCGTCAAAAAGACTTGCATTTATACACATTTGTCTAGAATACCTCGGTACTTATCTCACCTTATTTTATGTTAAAGATTCGTTTTTCTCGTGCAGGTCGTAAACATGTTCCTCACTATCGTATCGTCGTCACAGAGCACACAAAGCCAGTAAAATCTGGTGAAGTAGACATCCTCGGTTGGTATGACTCTCATACAAAAAAGTATGAAATCAATATGGACAAGGTCCGCACTCGTGTTGGACAAGGTGCACAATTGTCACCTTCTGTCGCTAAGCTTCTCAAAGCAAACTCTCTCACTGTTTAGTTGAGAGTATTAGAGTATTTGTGCGTGGCTCAGCGGTATTATCTCTCCCCCTTTTATGGCAGAAAAATTTATACGCTTTTGTATCACAAACATTGTCGAAAACCCTGACGCAGTTTCCCTGGAGATCAAAGAAGATCCAGACGCTACACGCTACCAACTCACTGTCCACAGTGATGACATGAAGCGTGTTATTGGTCGTGGATGAAAAACTATCCGTGCTCTCCAGTCTCTCGTCCGCATTATTGGCATAAAAAGTGATAAAAAACTCTTCTTAAACCTCGTCGAACCATGTTCACCTCAATAGTCTACGCTCAGACATCTACCTTTGCAGACTCAGCTTCACAGATTTATACTCTGGAAGAACTCATGACCGTCGGAATCGCTATCCTCCTCCTCATCGCTATTATCCTCACAATCGTTTTCGTGCTTTGGTGAGGATTTTTGTTAGTCATTTCTGGTGGTGATGAACACAAAGTACATCCGGCCATCAATATGATCCGCTATTCTCTCATCGGTCTCATAGTGATGATTGTGATTATTCTCGTCACACCTGCTCTCTCACGAGCTGTAGGATTTGAGACAGTTGGTGAAAAATTTAGCCCTGGAAATATATTTCAGACTATGAAATGTGTCTCTGATCGTGTATTTGGAAACACTGATCAATCTTGTTTTGCAGTAGCGAGTGGCAGAACGGGCTATTCATCAAGCGGAGGAGGAATTCCTACCTTTGGAGGAAGCAGTAGCCAAGGTGGCAATAGTCCAAATGGTGTCGGAAACTGGACTGGAGATCTCTAATCATTACCCATGAAGCTCATCGTCGGTCTCGGAAATCCATGAAAAGAATACAGAGAAACTCGGCACAATGTCGGGTTTCTTTTTGTGGATGATCTTGCCTCTCAGATGGACGCTCCAGAATGGAAAAAATGATATCAGTGACTCCATACCTCGTGTACTCTTGAGGGAACTAAGTGTGTGCTTCTCAAGCCTGAGACCTACATGAACCTCTCTGGTAAAAGTGTTCAGGCGTGTGCCTCATTCTTTAAAATAGCAGCAAAGGATATCATTATCATCTCAGATGACATAGATATGGATTTCGGGAAAGTCAGATTCCGTGAAACAGGAAGCGGTGGCTGACACAATGGTATCACCTCAATTATTGAGTCAATTGGAACAAATAATATCAAACGAGTCAAGATAGGCATTGGTCGACATCCAAATATGGATGCAGCTGAGTGGGTACTATCAAAGTTTACAAAAGAAGAAAAAGAACAGCTCGAAGATATATTTATCGAAGTGGAGAAGAAGCTACTGGAGAAAATCTCCTCGGATTAAACTTGTCAAACCTATGAAACAGATTAAACTCGCCACCATGCCGATGTAGCTCAGCTGGTAGAGCAGGAGTATCGTAAACTTCAGGTCGCAAGTTCGAATCTTGTCATCGGCTCCAAAACTATAATTCGAAATATTCTTGCGGTCGCAAGTTCGACTCGCTTCGTTTTACTCTCTCCTCGCTCGCTCGGCGTAAAAATCGCTCCTGTCATCGACTCCAGGATTACTTAGTTTCTTCTGGCAAATAAGGCGAAAGACGCTCACGTACAACATCCATGAGATCAGAGGTCATTGGTTCAGTGCGATAATTTGCTTCAAGTGAGGGTAGGGAATTTACATCTTTTTCCTTTACTTCATGAATTTCTCCTCATGCTATTGCTACACAATCAGGTATATCTCGTATAGCAACGGCAGGAGAAATCCAACTCTTTGTAAATATTACATTACAGGCTCACTGTACCCTAACAACAGCAAGTTTCACATATTTTCCACCGTGCTCTAGCTCTTCTCTAATTTCTTCAGGTTTCATCTCATGGAAAATAAGATTTGCATCTCTGAGCTCAGCCTCTGTAAGCGATAAATTTGGTACAGACATAGATTTTCTATATGTAATAATTACATGTAATTTTACTATTTATAATAAATTGTCAATTTTCATAAAATTAGGTTCGCTTTTTACAAAAAAATCCCTATAATTCCCCTGTTTCACTGAGAGGACTCTCTGGATTTGCTCGATGACTGATAATCTCAGTTATGGCGTAAGTCTAGGCTCTTCCTCTGAAGCGCTTATTTTTTCATTTTTTCTTATGATTTCAGGTATTCGCGACAACAATGTCGGAGAGATTACTCCGATTTCGAAGTCTTATTCTATCGCTGGTAAGACATACACTTTTGAGACTGGTACATTTGCCCTCCTCATCGATGGAGCCGTCACAATCAAGGACGAACTCGGTCATGTCCTCCTCACCACTGCTGGTGTCAGCAAAAAAGGCAAAGCAGGAGCAGACTGGTTCCCTCTCTCTGTTGACTATCAGGAGCGATTTTACTCGACTGGCCATATTGGTGGTGGACGATTTAACAAGCGTGAAGCTCGTCCGACAACAAGTGCTATTCTCAATTCTCGTCTCATCGATCGGCCTATTCGTCCGATGTTCCCAAAAGGCACTACAAACGAAGTCCAGATCATCCCAACTATCTATTCTGCTACTGGGAAACAAGACTTCGGTGTCTGGGGTATCGCTGGTGCGAGTATCGCTCTCCAGCTCGCTGGTGTGCATCAATTTGAAGACGCAGTGTCTGGTGTCCGTCTCGCAGTTATGGAAGACGGTGGTATGATTTTTGATCCAACATTTGAAGAAATCAATAATGCTCTCTATGAGCTCGTCGTCGCAGGAACAGCAGACATCATCACGATGGTCGAGATGGGCGGTAAGGAAGCGAGTGAAGAGATGATTATGCGTGGATTTGAGTACGCTCAGAAAGTCCTCGCAGAGCTCTCTGCAGCTCAGAAGGATTTCATCGCTACAGTTGAGGCAAAATACCCTATCACAAAAATGGATCTCGATATCAAGGCTGGCATAGCTGGTCTCGAGGAAAAAGTCTTTGCAGTGCTCTCTGCGGAAAAGATAGAAGCACTCTACAATATTGGTAAAATAGACTTTCATCACAAACTTGAAGAAATCATCGAAGAAGCAAAAACAGCTCTCGGCTACACAGAGGATACAGAAGAATTGAACGGTAACGAAATCGGAGAACTCGTCTACAAGTTCGTGAAGAAAATCATGCGTAAAAACATCCTCGAATCAGGTCGTCGTCTCGATGGTCGAAAGGGTGACGAAGTACGCCCTATCATGACAGAAGTTGGTATCCTCCCTCTCACGCACGGTTCAGGTCACTTCCGTCGTGGTGTCACATCAGTTCTCTCTATCGCTACTCTCGGTGGACCTCTCGATAATGAACTTGTCGAAGGTATGTACCCAGAATACGAGCGTCGCTACATGCACCACTACAATTTCCCTCCGTACTCTGTCGGTGAGATAAAGATGATGCGTGGTGTAGGTCGTCGTGAAGTCGGCCATGGAAATCTTGCTGAAAAAGCACTCACACCTGTCCTCCCAAAAATAGAAGAATTCGGCTACACTGTCCGAGTCGTCTCTGAAGTCCACACCTGTAATGGCTCGAGCTCAATGGGCTCAGTCTGTGGATCGACACTCGCCCTCATGGATGCTGGTGTTCCTATTACAGCTCCTGTTTCTGGTGTGGCTATGGGTATGGTCTTCGATGATGCAACTGGTAAATATGTCGTCCTCTCTGATATCCAGGCTCAAGAGGATTTCCTCGGAGATATGGATTTCAAGGTCGCTGGTACTCGAAAAGGTATCACAGCACTCCAGATGGATACAAAGATTGACGGTCTCACACTCGCAATCGTCCGAGAAGTATTCGAACAAGCAAAAGGTGCTCGAGAATTTATCCTCCAGGGTATGCTCAAGGCTATCGAAACACCTCGTCCAGAAGTCTCTCCTCACGCTCCTGCTCTCATCTCTATGAAGATTGACCCATCAAAAATCGGTATGGTCATCGGTAAAGGTGGTGAAACAATCCAGGACATGCAGAAATACTTCGGTGTAGAAATCTCTATCGAAGACGACGGAACTGTTGTCATCACTGGCCCAAGCAAAGAAGCTGGTGAAGGTGCGAGAAAAGCTATCGAAAATATCGTCCGTGATATCGAAGTCGGACAAGAATTCGATGGTGAAGTCGTGAAAATCCTCGAAGGTGTCGGAGCTATCGTCGAAATCGGTGGTGGCAAGTCTGGCATGATCCATATCAGCAAGCTCTCTGATAAACGAGTTGAACGTGTCGAAGATGTGGTCAATACTGGAGATAAGGTCCATGTAAAAGTCATCCAAGTGGATAACGACAAGGGACGAATCGGATTGCAGAAGATCTAATTATCTTAACTATGCAAAAAATACTATATTTATTTTTAGTGTTCACGGTGCTACTGTCCGGATGCTCAATAGACTGGAATGGAAGCGAAAAAAATAAATTAGCTGAATTAGAGATAAAATTAAATCAATTAGAAAATCAAGAGAAAGAGAATCTAGTACAAAAAAAGCAGGATTGCATAAATACAGACATCAACAAAATGCCTGAATACCGCAGATATAGTCATATACATATAGAATTTTTCTATTCAAGCATCATCGATTCTTGTTTATGGCAATACGAAATAATGCCCGTAAACAAAGCGCCACTAGTACTTTCTTGAAATAAACAAGAAGTCTTGATGACGAATAGTGTATATGAAATTAAAGACGTGTGGAATAGTAAGATTATTTTTAGCACAGAAAATAAGGAAGAATTTTTGAAAAAAATAGATGAGCTGAAATTCTAAAGTGAAATCCCCCCTCCTCCAAATCCCCTGAATCTGAAAAGTCATCGCCCATGATTTAGTGGAGATGGGTTTTACTGAGGTAGAGGATTTACGAGGACAGAATCCCGAGGCCATCTATGAAATGGCAAATAAGCTCCGAGGAAGCGTGCAAGATCCATGCTTACTCTATACTTTCCGCTGTGCCGTCTACTATACTGATACTCCTCCCGAGAAACGCGACCCAGAACTCCTCAAGTGGTGGAATTGGAAGGATAGGAAGTAATCATTTCTATTGACTAATTTTTGTACATTATAAAGTATGTATGTAATATATATTTTAACAATATACCTATATGTCTCACCCTGATTTGTCTTTAGGCGGTCCAGATATTGGTCATACATACCCTCGCCGTCCTCAGGGTAATCTTGCCCACACTCCTGTAGCTATAACGCCTTGGGCAGTTGATGATATTCTAACAATATTCGATGTTCCAGCTGTGAGGCCGGCTGATGGAAGCTCGAGGATAGATAATGTGTGGAAATTTCCAAGTCAGAATAGAGCTAATAGTACTAAATAAGTAGAGAGAATAACAAAAAACCTCCCAAATTGGGAGGTTTTTTAAAAAATAAAATTAATCTTTACTTACTCCGAGAAATGACTGAATGATAGCCAGGACAAGAGCAAATATTGCTGCAGCCCAGAAGCCATTGGTGCTAAATCCTGTAATAAAATTATCGACGAGAAGTACCATCAGGACATTGATCACGAGTGATACGAGACCGAGGGTGAGCCAGTTGAGAGGTGCCGTCAGCATCTTCAGGAGCAGTCCTATGGTCGCATTGACGAGACCGAGGACGATAGCCACGATGAGAGCTGTGACAAATCCGTCAATTTCCACACCAGGGACAATATAAGCAGCTGCAAATACAGCGACTGCAGAGAGCAGAAGCGAGATGAGAAACTTCATAATAAAAAAGGTTAGGAAGTAGGAGAAAAAGTATACTCTTTTTACCGCCTGAAGCAATAAAATTTGCATTGATATATTTCTCTCTACAATCCCTCTATGCAAAACGAAAAAACACTCCTCTACACTCAAGCAATAGAATCATTCCATAATGTTTCTCTCACAACTCGCGAAGAGAAAAAACTGGTATCAGAAAACTACATCGTCGCGACTCATGGCCCAGCGCTCACAAAAGTCCTCTGCGAAACACCAGAGACACTCAATATGATCGGGATATACCGCGTCAATTGTTCTCATATTGGCAAAGAATCAGACCTCGTGGCTCTGGCTCAATACCTCAGAACGATTCACAAATATGTACCTATTTTGATAGACCTTCAGTGACCAAAGCCCCGTATTCACGAGATGGGACCACAGGGTGATATGACAGTAGAGCTCTGAGAAATGCTCGAGGTGACCTATGCACCAGGTGGTTCAGAGGAGTGATTTTGTACACCAGGAAAACTCCGTGTTTGTTTCCCTCAAATCGTCGAGGTTATGCAGGTTGGTGATGTGGTCATATTCGATGACGGGAAAATGTCTGCTACTGTCAGAGAAAAATCGGAAGACAGAGCTGTGATAGAATGCACAGAAATCCTCTCCGGAAAAGAAACATTCGTCCTCGGTGGTCGGAAGTGAATCTGTGTTCGCAATCGGCCTCTTGGCATCGAATGCATCACAGAACATGACAGGAAAAGTATAGAATTTGCTCGCGATATTCTCGGATTTGATTTTGTCGACAATATCATGGTCTCGTATTTCAGTACTCCAGCTGATATAGATAATTTCATCCAGATTATGCGCGATGAATACCACTATACTGGCAATCTCTGAGGAAAATTTGAGACACCCTATGCAGTACTCAATGCGGAGGAAATACTCACCAAAAATGATCTCACGCTCGCTATGCTCGGTCGAGGTGATTTACGTGTAGAGATGGATCCTCGAGCAGTAGTAAATATGCACGATATTCAGACACATTTCTTCTCTTCATGTGAAAAACACGGTGTCGAATCTATCTGTGCTACAGGTTTCCTCGAGAGTATGCTCACGCCAGAAGGAAGGGTTACTCCAGAAGAAATATATGATATGGAGACATCTATGACCACACGCCCCGATCATCTCATGCTGTCAGGAGAATCAACCTACGGTGCACAAGCAAGAGCATCAATAGAACTCGAGTGTAGCTATCAGAGAGAAACATGCGCAAAAATAAAGAACCACGTACTTCCCTACCACCCAGTACCCGTTAATACTTTGAAAGAGCTTCTCTACATAGTCTAAATACACTGGATTTCAGGTAAAAATTGCTATAATCAAACGAAATCAGAAGAAAAATACTTCATTTTTAATTTTTCTTTTTTAATTTTTAATTTGTAGAAAGATAATGAGCATACTTACCCGTCTCTTTGGTGACCCCACAATAGTTATCCTGCATGGATATCAGAAAGACCTCATAAAAATCAAAAAAATTGAGGAAGACTACCAAAAAACAATTGATAATCTGGATACTGTGAAGGCAAAAACCGCAGAATTCAAATCACGGTTTGAGCCGATTCGTCTCGCGTTTATCACAGAAAAAGACCGCATCAACAACGATGCAGCTATGGGCCTCGTAGAAAAAGCAGAGGCACACGAAAAAAACAAAAAAACATACATCCAGTCTCGCGAGGCTATGGTCCAAAATATCCGTTTTGAAGCTCTAGCGCTCCACAGAAGAGCAAGTGAGCTGATTTTCGGACAAGAATTCACTCTCTCAGATGGGTCACAGACAGTGTGGAACATGATACCATTTGATGTACAGCTCGTGGGTGCCCTGACGCTCAATGGCGGAAATATACCAGAAATGCGAACAGGTGAAGGTAAGACACTTGTAGCAACTCTCGCTGCATACCTCAATGCTCTCTCAGGTGACCCAGTGCATGTCGTCACGGTCAATGAATACCTCTCTCGCCGCGATGCTGGAGAAATGAGCATCATCTATGGTGCACTCGGTCTCACGACAGGTGTCGTACTCAATAGTCAATCTCGCGATGAGAAACGAAAAAACTACAACTGTGACATCGTCTATGTGACTAATACAGAGCTCGGATTTGATTATCTCCGTGACAACATGGCGCCATCTGTGGCTGACCAGGTCATGTCTCGCCGTGCTTTTGCTATCATCGATGAGGTGGATTCGATTCTCGTGGATGAGGCTCGTACACCGCTCATCATATCCTCACCCGACGATGAACCAACTTCGAAATACCTCAAGTTTGCGCAAATGGCTGGCAAGCTCTCACATCCCGAACACTACACAGTGGATGAAAAAACAAAAACAGTCGCACTCACAGAAGAAGGCATCGAGAGAATAGAAAAATCTCTGGGAATAGAAAACATATTCGTCTCAGATCACTACAATGACCTCCATCACATAGAGAATGCTCTTCGTGCAAAAGCATGCTATATACGAGATATAGACTACCTCGTTCGAGGTCAGGACGTCATGATCATCGATGAACACACTGGTCGTGTCATGGAGGGAAGGAGGTTTAGTAATGGTCTCCATCAGGCACTCGAAGCAAAAGAAAATGTCACAATCCAGCGAGAGAGTAAAACTCTTGCAAATATCACCTACCAGAACTTTTTCCGCCTCTACGAGAAGCTCTCAGGTATGACTGGTACAGCAAAAACAGAAGAAGAAGAGTTCCAAAAGATTTACGGTCTCAGTGTCGTACAAATACCGACAAATAAACCTCTCATTCGTGATGACCGTGCTGATCTGCTCTTCAAAAATGAAAAAGGGAAATTTGATTACATCGTCGGTGTTATTGAAAAAATCCATGCAACTGGACAGCCTATCCTCGTCGGTACAGTCTCTGTGGCAAAATCTGAGCTCCTGTCTGATATGCTCACCGGAAAAGGCATCAAACACGAGGTACTCAATGCAAAACAAGATGCCCGTGAAGCTGAAATAGTTGGTAAGGCTGGGCAAAAAGGTGCTATCACCATAGCCACGAATATGGCAGGTCGAGGAACAGATATCAAGCTCGGTGAATGAGTCGCAGAGCTCGGCGGTCTCGCAATACTCGGTACAGAAAAACACGAAACTCGTCGCATCGACAATCAGCTCCGTGGTCGTTCTGGTCGTCAGGGTGACCCTGGTATGAGTCAGTTCCTCGTATCTCCAAGTGATGACATCATGCGTATATTTGGTGGCGATAAGCTCTTCTCGATGTTCAATTCACCATTTTTCGCGAGTCTCCCAGAAAACGAACCGCTCATACAGAGCCGCACACTGACAAAGAGAATTACCGCAATTCAGAAACAAGTAGAAGGACGACATTTCGACATGCGAAAACATGTCCTCGAGTACGATGATGTCATGAATCAGCACCGTCTCATTGTCTACGGACGTCGACAGAAAATGCTCGAAGATTTTGCAAAAAATGATGATACTGGCTCTGACATAGACCTTCAGATGGAAAAAATATTCCGAGATGAAGCTGAGCGAATAGTTATGCGGCATCAGGACGAGGAACAGAAAGTCGACACAGAGAAGCTCTCTGCGAGTCTCAGTGATATTCTCAAAACTCCTGTGACCATACAGGGCATTGATTTTGAAGAAATCAGAGATGAGGTGTTTGCTCTTTGGAAGGAGAAACTGGCAGAAGTACAAAACCTTTTTGTTGGAAGAAATTTTGATCAATTCCAGAGAGAGATATATCTCGCTGCGATTGATCAGCTCTGGATGGAACACATCGAAAAGATGGCCAACCTACGAGAAGATGTCGCATTTGAGGGCTATAATCAGAAGCAGCCTCTGCTCGTCTACCAAGAACGAGCATATGAGTTTTTTATCCAGATGATGGATGAAGTGAATTATCGTGTTGTTCGAGGAGTACTCGCGGCAAATGCTCATACTCAAGTCCAGCAAGTAGAAATCAATCTCGATGACCTACAAAAAATAGGAGCATCTCCAACAGCGGGCGGACATCCACTTTTTCGACAAAAATGATTATCAGATGAAGGAGGAGAGGATATTAAAGTAATACGAATAAAATAAATAATATATAAGTCAATATCCTTCCTTATCTTCCAGGATAGAGAGAAGTTGGTAAACGAGGAACAAATGTAGTACTATGAGGGTATGGAAATAACCCAAAATAGTATATCTCACGAGGATGGACTCCTCATACTGACCTGTATCGGCACTCTTGATGAGAAATCCTCTCCTGCCATATTTGGGAGTGTCCTCAAATACGCAAAAGAAGCACCACAAGTAGTGGTATTTGATCTCACCCGTGTCGAGGGGATAAAGACAGACTTTATCACGGGTATCCTCGAGGTGACAAAATATCTCCAGAATAATGGTGGTACGACAATTGTCATCCCGTGAAAGCTCGGTGATTTATTGGAAATAACCGGGATTAAGCAAGCAGTACACATCGCTCAGAGTACTGATGAAGCAAAAGCGTATGCAAGAGAACGCTTTCCTCAGGTTATCAACTTTGTTCGCGACAAACAACAACAGCAGAATATTTCTCACGTAACTGAATCAGATAATGCAGACCCAAAGTCTTGGAAGTTTTTTGATGATGAAGAAAAGAAGCAGCTCAACATAGAAAATATCCTCAAATACGCCGTGGCAGCAAAAGCATCTGACGTACATCTGGCCACAGAAAAACCCATCACCGTCAGAATCGAATGAGTCCTCATCAAGATAGACCACGAGCCATCGCTTTCTCGCGAGCACCTGGACCAGGTAAAGAACAAGATACTCCAAAAACACCCAGATATACTTGAAAAGCTCGAAAAAGCTCACGATGCAGACTTTGGGTATGTGACAGAAAGTGACGGCATATCTTTTCGTGTCAATGGAGCATGGGCGCTTGAAAATCTCAACTTCACTTTCCGAAGAATTGAGCAAAATGCTAAAACACTCCAAGAGCTCGATTTACCACAAGCAATAGACCGTTTCATAAATGCAAAACAAGGCCTCGTACTCATCACGGGACCGACAGGATCAGGTAAGTCTACGACACTCGTCGCAATGCTCGAGGAAATAAATAAGACTCGTGGTGAAAATATCATCACCATTGAAGATCCTATAGAATTCCTCTTCAAAGATAAAAAATCTATTTTTTCTCAGAGAGAAGTAGGACGAGATACGTCTTCTTTTGTTTCGGCGATTCGTGCATCAATGCGAGAAGACCCAAATGTCGTCATGATTGGTGAAATGCGCGACCCAGATACAGTCGAAGCAGCTCTCAATCTCGCAGAGACAGGTCATCTTGTTTTTTCAACGCTCCACACATCTGGCAGTGTCCAGACTATCAGCCGCATCGCTCAATTTTTTAGCCCAGAACAACAGAGACAAATATATACCAGACTCGCGGATAGTCTCCTCGGAGTCCTATCACAGAGGCTCGTACTTCGGAGGGATGGGAGCAATAAGAGAACAGCAATATTTGAACTCATGCTCGTGAATAGTGGTATCAAGAATCTCATCCGTTCGAGTGATCTCTCACAGATAGATAATGCCATACAGATGGGCAGATCAGAGGGTATGATACCGATGTATGTTCATGCTCAAGAACTCGAAAAAAAAGGTATCATACACCGAGAAGATTATGCAGGATTTTTCACCAATCAGGATATATAAATCTATGAACTATTTCATCAAAAACATCCGCCAATTCCTACCACATATACTGTTTTGTGTACTATTACTCATCATCAATACTTCGTGGGCAGCTGGTGTGACAGGTATAGGAAATGCATCGAGCACGACTCGAAATCTCGCAGAAAATTCACTCTTTCGTCCTGGGTCTGGCGACCTCGTATGAGCTGTGAGAAATGTTGCTCTCGATATCATACGGGCTGTGCGGATTATCCTCAATGGTGTGGCACTCCTCGCGATGCTCTATGTCGGATTTCTCTGGGTGAGTAGCATGGGAAATGAAGAAAAACGAAGCGATGGTACATATCGAATACTCCTCATAGTCATAGGACTTTTCCTCATAAATGTAGCAGAACTCCTCTACAATATCATCACTGGTAGTAGCTACTTGAGTAGTGGGTTTAGTCGTAAGGTCTGATCGATATCAACCAGAGATCCGGGTGGAGAATTTAGCCAATCAGCTCTCGAAACATGTAATTACTTTTTCTGTCCACAGAATTTCTGGGGAAATGGAAGTGTGATTGCCATAGTAAAATTCTTCGAAATGGCCATGATAGGAACTGCAGTAGTCATGTTTACCTGGGGATGATTCACTATGTTATTTGCGGGTAACAATGAAACTACCTCCAAAACTGCAAAAATGAGGCTTGTATATGGAGTCATAGCTCTCGTAGTCGTAGGATTTATAGAGTCTATCTACCGTGCTATATTTTTCTGAAGAACACTCAATACAACAGGAATCATGAGCGTACTGGTGGCAATTGCAAATTTCTTCCTCTTTATGGCAGGCCCTATCGCTATCGTCACTATCATCATAGGATCATACTACTATATCACTGCAGCGGGAAATGAAGAACGTGCAGACAAGGGTAAAAAAATAATCCTCTACACTTTCTTTGCAACCATCCTTCTCATCCTCTCATACACACTTCTGGTAGAGCTCGTAGGGCTTAATCTCTTCTAAATTATGAAAAAAATATACATACTCCTCTGAACGCTTTTAGTCACATCATGCGTATTCGCGCAGGGATCAGAATATGCACAGGATGATCTGCCTCCTGGTCTCCTAGGTAAAAATCTTCAAATCGTCACCTACACCAGTGAGCCGTGCTGAATAGCTGGAGAAAAGTGAAGCTTTGGTGGATTCTTTGGAAACAATAGTCAGATGGGACGATACAAATGCTATATATCTGCATCAAACGGGTTTATAGAATTTATATCAAGTATATATAAATACGTCTTCTTTATCAGTCTCGTCATAGGTGTACTCCTCATGGTCATACTTGGTATAGGAATGTCTATTTCCGGGGTTGCAACAGAGGAAATAAAGAACCAAGCAAAGGCAAAAATCATGGACATACTCATCGGACTCGTGGCACTCGCTCTCATACCGTGGATACTGAAGACCATAGCTCCATTCTTCTTTAAGTAGGCTACTCCGTATAATCCAGGACTACCTCGTAGTTATCTGCAGAAGCAGCGTGTCACTCATGAACCCCACCAATACATGCGAGAAATTGGTCATCGTCAGTCTCAATCAGCTTTTCTCAAAAGCGATTCTGGACCAGATGTTCTGCTCCAGATTTCACACGACAAGCGCAGGTAACACAAGCGCCCGCACGACAAGCGAACGGTGAATCAATGCCCAGTTTTTCGCATTGCTCTGTAATAGATATTTTTGAATCTCCGGTAAAGGTATGCCAATTACCCGAGACATCTCTGAGTTTTATAGTAATCATAGTTAGTCACAATAGTACAAATTTCTTGCATTTCGCAAGATTTTTATATCATGTCACCTGTTGGGAGTTCGCATTCGCGCAACGCTCGCACCAATATTTCTTTATTTTTCTATTTATGCCTAGAGGCAAAAAATACAACGCTGCCATCAAATTTATTGATGAGGGCAAGACATACAGTATCGAAGAAGCTATCACGCTCCTCGAAAAAACCAATTTCGTGAAATTCGACCCAACAGTCGAGATTCATTTTAGACTCGGTATCAACCCTACACGTGCTGATCAGATGATCCGTATGGGTATGACTCTCCCCCACGGGACAGGAAAAGATATCAAAATCGCTGCTTTCACTGATGCAGGTGATGAAAAATCTCTCATCTCAGGTGGTGCTCTCGTAGCTGGTGGTGATGACCTCATCTCAGGTATCGAAACTGGCTCTATCCCTACCAATTTTGACATCGCTATCGCTACTCCAGCCATGATGCGAAAAATGGGTAAAATCGCTAAAGTTCTCGGACCAAAAGGTCTCATGCCAAATCCAAAATCTGGAACAGTTGGTGATGACCTCACAAGCATCCTCAAAGAACTCAAAGGTGGTAAGTTTGAAGTAAAAAATGATAAACAAGGTGGTATCCACGGTGTTTTTGGTAAGCTCTCATTTGGATCGAAAAAGCTCACAGAAAATCTCGAAAATTTCATCCAGCATGTCACAGAAGCTCGTCCATCAGGACTCAAACCAACAGCTACTTTTATAGAAGCTGTCTACGTCTGTACTGCTATGGGACCTTCTGTTCCTGTAAAAATCTAGTTCTCCTGTTCTAGCAAATTAAGCTCTCTTTGAGAGCTTTTTTTGTGCAAAAAATAGAGCGACTGAGAGGAGGAAAAATATGATAATTCACTCTGGACCTGTATGAGGAAGTATATCGATAGGAACTGGCTCACTAAATACAGGTTCTACTGGTTCTTCTTGGAGAGGATCAGGAGATGACACAACATCTGGAGAAAGTGTATCGAGAGGAGGAAGAGACCCTCCATAGACTACCTTAAGAGGTATACGGTTTTCAGCAGGAAATTCACTACCGTCCAGAGATGTGACTTTCTGGAGTGTGAGCTCATAGGAAGCATCGAGCTCCATTTTCGCCTTAAGTGTGACTATTATGATACGTAAATCGTTTGGTGAATTTTTTATTTCTTGTACTGAGAGAGGTTTTTTTGTAGTGAGATCTGTGAGAGTTACTTGAGTTTTTGCTATATCTACGGGACGAGAAAATCATAATTCCAGTGTTGTTTCACTGCTGACAAGTGGATCCTGAGCGAGATTCATTTGCGGGGCAGATGAGTATGTACGTACATGAAGAGGAAGCGTTGTACCTATCTCTTTTCACTCAGCATTGTATCCATGAACTCTAATTGTATATTCTGTTGAGGGAGATATTTGGGTGAGCTCACCTTCTGTAGTTGTGAAAAAATCAGTGTCCAGGAGTAATCGAGCGTCATTAGGCTCAAGAAGAGCACTTTCGTCATAAAATATCTTGTACTGAGTTGCTTCTGGTATAGGTGTCCACGAAACACTCACGGAACTATCAGATATTTTCTTTGCTTGGAGGATACTCTGGGAAGAATCAACTGCAAAGACAGAAGAGGCTATTGCAAGAAAGAGGAGAATATATACTCTGTACATAAAATAATTTTTGATAAATGTATTGAAATACTACACCAAAAAAACCTTTTTCGAAAGCAAACGGGGCAAGAAAAGGGTGATTCACACTTGTGGAAATAATGATTGTCATTGTAATCATAGTTCTACTGACACAACTCGGCAATATAGGCGGACTATTTCGAACTCGCGAACGCAATAAGGTCGAGGAAATAGCCGTAAAAATAGTTGCAGCTATCGATGAGGAAAAAGTAAATGCTCTTCTCGGTAAGACCCTTGATGGAAAGATAGTGAGAAAACGACTGGCTGAGTTGAATTTCTGAGCAGAACAAAATACCGTATCTTTTACCTCAGAAGTAAATCTCGCAGAAACAGATGAGACGACCTACGATACAGAATCAAAAATCACAAAATCATGGTTCCTAGCAGCACTGGAGGCTGAACTCTATGACTGTTCCGCAACACCAAATCCGCTAGAATTTAAAAAAATAGGACTCGAATTCAGGAATGATACCATAAAATTTATCACAGACGATGCTTCCACAGATACTCCACATCACATCGTACTCCTCCTAAAGCATACAAATACCGCCCATGAGATACATATAGACAGGCGGACTGGTCTCACCTATGAGAGAGAAAGTCCTGGAAAGACTAATGGCAGTTGGGAAATACTTTGTAATTAATTTTCATGAAACTCATCATTCTCATCATCGGTCTCGTCTTATCAGTCTGGGTTGCTGTTGCGGTCTACACCCCTACACAAGCATTTATCACCGATATAAAAGAAATATACCTCAAAAGCAGAGCAACACAGAGAACGATTAGCCAAAAATCTGAAACCACCATCAACACCATCACAGAATCCTACAAAGAAATAGCTCGAGTCTTTGGGGTAAAAGTCGCAGAAGAAAATATAAAAGAAGAAGTCTCTGCCCCCGCCCCAACAGGCGAACGAGATGCAGTTGAGCAACTCTTCGAGCACAATGTAGCCCTCTGGATAGCGACTGCTGCTGGATTTATGACTCTCAGCATTTATATGAATATCATCTGATTTTTCGCATTCTTTTTGAAGCCTGTGACATTCTTGATGAAAAAATAAAAGCCCAGCAAATGCCGGGCTTTTTAATTAAAGTATAACGCAAACTAAGCGCGACCAAGATAATCATAAGTACGGCTATCGACACGAACTTTCTCACCTTGTCCTATAAAGAGAGGGACTTTAATTTCAAGCCCAGTATTGAGTGTTGCTGGTTTGAGATTATTTGAAGCACTATTCCCCTTCTCTCCTGGTGGAGTATCGACGACTTCGAGCGTCACAGAAGGATCTATCTGGACGTTAATAGGATTACCATCCCAAAACATCACAGTTGTTTTATCGCCTTCGACGAGGAAGTATTTCTTTTCACCGATGACATCTGCGCTGATAAAATAACTATCATAGCTCGTGGTGTCCATAAAGTGGTATGCAGAACCATCGAAGTACTGATAATCAGCATCTCGCATCTGGATATCAGCTGCTTCAACTTTATCCACAGCATGGAAAGTTGTCTGCATTGATTTGCCATTGAGGAGATTCACAATAGTACACTTTTCCATACCTTTACCCATTGCCACCTTGAGGTGTTCAGATTTTGTCACTTCGTACGGTTGACCATCTACGATGATTTTTTTACCGACTTTGAGTTCGTCCATGCTAGCCATAAATGCATTTTAGAGAGTTAAAAACGGGGAGATAATACACAAAATAGTAAAAAGGCAACTTTTATCGTCAGAACTGGGAGCACGCAAAAACGAGTATAACAAGGAACAAGCTTGCGAGGTGAAGGAAGCTTACTGGTTCGTAAGCGACCAAAGCGAAAAAGTGCAGTGACGAAGTGAGACGAAGTTTTTCCGTACTCCCGCTTAGAGCAAAACCTTTTCCGGAACTTCTATTCCCTCAAAGAAAGCATCAAATTCATCCTGAAGCATCTCCTGTTTTTTCATGAGAATCTGCGATACTTTCTCATGGAGATCCTTATTTGCGTTGATAATCTTTTTTGCTGTTTCATAGGCTTCGAGGAGCAGTCTGCGTACTTTCGTATCAACAAGATGCTTCGTTTCATCAGAGACTTCAGAACCATCGGCCGTCTCACCCAGATGATTATCAGCAAGCATACGACCCGCGATATTTTCCATACCGATATCACTGTCAAAACCATAACGTGTCACCATGCTCCGAGCTATATCTGTCGCTCGTTCTATATCAGATGAAGCACCAGTTGTGATGTACTCAGGTCCGAAGAATATCTCCTCTGCAGCACGACCACCAAAATAAACAGCCAATTCATCAACCATCTTTGCCTTCGTCACATACGTTCGGTCTTTTTCTGGGAGGAACCATGTGACACCACCAGCAGAACCACGAGAAATGATAGATATCTTGTGTACTGGGTCAGAATGCTTCGTCATCTTACCGACAATCGCATGCCCGACTTCATGGTAGGCAGTGAGTTTTTGTTCAAATTCTGTCATAACATGAGACTTCTTGGTATTACCCATGACGATTTTCTCAATGCTTTGCTGCAGCATATGCTGAGTAATCTGGGAAGCATTTTCTCGTCCAGCCAGGATAGCAGCTTCATTGAGGAGATTTTCGAGATCAGCACCAGCAAATCAAATAGTTGAGCTTGCCACTTTGCGGAAATTCACATCTTTCGCCATAGGTTTATTGCGGGCATGAACTTCGAGGATTGCAATACGGTCTTCGAGGTTCGGGAGATGAATCGTGACTTTTCTGTCAAATCTTCCTGGTCGGAGAAGAGCCTTATCGAGGACATCTGCGCGGTTGGTAGCACCCATGATGATGACATTTGTCTGGTTATCAAATCCATCCATTTCAGTGAGTATCTGATTGAGTGTCTGCTCTCGTTCATCATGTCATCCACCAAAACCAGTTGATCGTTTTTTACCAATAGCATCTATCTCGTCGATAAAGATAATCGATGGTGCGTGGGTTTTTGCTTCAGTAAATAAATCTCGAACACGAGCAGCACCAACACCGACAAACATCTCCACAAATTCAGAACCAGAAATAGAGTAAAATGGCACATTACTCTCCCCTGCCACAGCACGCGCGAGGAGGGTTTTACCTGTTCCCGGAGGCCCGACCATGAGGACTCATCGTGGGATTTTTGCACCGAGTTTTTTGTATTTATTAGGATTTTTGAGGAAGTCGACAAATTCCTGGAGATCTTGCTTTTCTTCAGCAGAGCCAGCAACATCCGTGAACATGATTTTATCTTTGGCTGGTTCATAGCGCTTTGCCTTATTTTTGACAAAGCCCATTGGACCACCACCAGAGCCCGCCATCATACGTCCCATGAGGAGTATAAAAATACCGAGAAAGAGAAGCGTCCCAATAATAGTTGGAACGAGGTCTGCCCAAAAATGCATCGAAGAAGTATCAATAATTTTGACAGTATTGAGGGGTGCATTGATATCAACACCTATATCCTTGAGAGAATCCTGTACTGGGAGAGTCGCCTTCTCTGTAACAGATGAATCCTGAGCTATCGCAGAAAAATCAAACTGAGGAGTTGTGGTGGGTGCTTCAGATCCAGCAATAGTACCGATGATAGTGCTATCACGAATCTCTACAATACTGTATTTACCAGCCTTGTAGGACTGAACAAATTCAGATATAGCGATATCCTTGCTCTGATTAACACCCTGAAAGAGATAAAAAACACTTCCTCCGAAAATAAGTGACACAACGAGGAGAGTCAGGAGTGCTGAATACTTCTTTTTTTGTGGTTTCTTCTTGTGAGACTGACCTGGAGTACCAGCTGCAGAGGTCTCTTGAGATTTCTTTTTTTGTGATTGAGTCAGTTCGGAATTTTTTTGAGCCATAAGATAGGAAAATGATAAGTAATGTCGTGCGCAAGTATATGAAAAAGTTTTGATTTGCAAAAACAGAAGAGTGATTAAAATACCTGGAATTTCTCGTATAATATTAACTATGCAGGCTATTATTCTGGCAGGTGGCTATGGAACCCGCCTCTATCCTCTGACGATCAACGCTCCGAAACCAATGATTATGGTTGGCGGAAAACCAATGATCGAATATCTCGTAGAAAAACTCAATAAAATCCCCGAGATATCAGAGATTTTTATCGTCTCAAATGCGAAATTTTCTCATGTTTTTGAGGAATGGGCTGCAGAAAAAAAATTCCCAAATATCACTATTGTCAATGACGGAACACTCACCAACGAGGACAGGCTCGGATCGGTTGGTGACATACAGTATGTTATCGAAAACTATGATATTCACGAAGATATAATGATACTGGGTGGGGATAATTTCTTTGAAGATTCTCTTCAAAATGCAGTAAATCTCTTTCATAAAAAATGAAATGTAATCGTGCTCCACGATGAAAAAGACCTAGAACTCGTTAAGGGCTTTAATAATCTCGAAATGGATGAAAATAACAAAGTTTTGAACTTCATCGAAAAGCCCGAAAATCCCACTTCAACACTTCATGCAACCCTCATCTACATACTCAGAAATGCTTCTCTCAGTCACATCAAAACAGTCATAGAATCATGAAAAGCTGACAGAGCAGGAGACTTTATCGCGTATTTATGCCAAAAAGACGACATATATGGTACACCGCTCGAGGGTGAATGGTTCGATATCGGCACACTTGATCAGCTCAAAAAGGCAGAAGACTGGATTCATTTGAAAAACAATAAAGAATAGGGTACACTGGTAGTATGAATATAAATATACTTCATACCATTGATATCTTTGCCATTTTCGTGGGACTCATAGGTATAGGAATTATCCTCACTGGAGTGTTGAGAGGATTTTTTGATTTTATTGGTGTAGAGCTAGAAACTGGCAAGAAACACGTCTCCCACAATGCTATCAGATACAGGCTCTGAGTCTATCTCCTCCTCGGTCTCGAATTCCTCGTAGCAGCAGATATCATAGAAACAATATTTAAACCAAGTCTCGAACAATTGACACTCTTGGGTGGTATAGTCATAATCCGTACGTTTCTCAATTATTTCCTCAATCAAGAGCTGGAACATATCAAGAATGATAACAAAATCGTCGTAAATGAAAAATAAGAAAAAACTCTGCAAAGAAGACCTCGGAAATAAGAAAAAACTCCTGGAAATTATAGAGGATAGTCGTTTTAGAACTGCTATTTTCTGATCTGCCAGAATCACACCAGAGGACACAGTGTATCAGGAAATAGTCGAGCTCGCAAAAAACCTCTCAAAGAGTAACTATGACATCGTCACAGGAGGTGGACCAGGAGCCATGGAGGCAGCATCGCAGGGACACGCACTTGCAGAAAAATCATGTACCAAATGACAATCCATCGGCATCAATATAGAGCTTCCTTTTGAACAACATCCAAATAAATACCTCGATTTTACCGAGACAAAAAGCACATTCTCGGCGAGACTCGATACGTTTATGATTCTGTCTCATGTTTTTATCATCACACCTGGCGGCATAGGAACGCTCCTAGAGCTCTTCTACACCTGGCAACTCATGCAGGTAGGACATGTATGTAGAACCCCAATTATCCTCTGGGGCAAGGGCTATAAAAATCTCAAAAAATTTCTCAGAGACGAAGTGCTCGCAAACGGATATATGACTGAACAGGACTACGAGATGACTATCCAGGTAGAATCTATAGAACAAGTCCTCCAACTCGTCAATATGGCACGTCGGCATCATGAACAAGCATGAGAAAATGCTTGCGTGAACATAAAACAATACATAGCAGGAGCAAAACAGCTCGGACTCGCCTAAAAGCCCACCCGTGTCGTATCAATCTCTCGGAATTTCATGAATTTCCCGTCAAAAATGAAGTCTGCATTGCCGACAGGACCATTTCGGTTCTTTCGGATAAATATAGTAGTCTTTCCTTTGTTCATATCGTTTTCCTGCATTTCTGCATTGTTATAATACTCTTCGCGGTATATCATGAGGACGATATCCGCATCTTGCTCGATAGAGCCAGATTCACGGAGATCAGAGAGAATTGGTTCTTTACTCGCACGACTCTCCACTGCTCGAGAGAGCTGAGAAAGAGCGATAATAGGGATATTGAGTTCTCGGGCGAGAGATTTGAGTCATCGAGATATATCGGAAATTTCCTGCACACGATTCATAGGATTTGTCCCCTGTATGAGCTGGAGATAGTCAATCATGACCATATCGAGACCTGATTCTATCTTGAGACGGCGACATTTTGATTTGATTTCGAGGAGCGTCATACTCGCAGAATCATCGATGTAGATATGTGAAGTCGAGAGCTCAGAAAGTGCATCACCGATGCGGGCAAATTCATCGTCAGAGAGCTCGCCCTTTTGGAGCTTCCAAGAATCAATACCCATAGCCGCACAGACCATACGATCAGTGAGCTGCTCCTTGCTCATCTCGAGAGAGAAAACCGCTACATTTTTCTTTTTTGAGACATTTTGAGATATATTGAGAGCCATGGCAGTCTTACCCATCGACGGACGAGCAGCGAGGATGACGAGATCTCCTCATCGAAGTCCTTGTAATTTATTATCAAGATTCCGGAAACCAGTCATGATACGAGAATGTTCTATCTGTTTTGGATCTTCATGAATTCCAGCGTATTCCTCATATCTCAAATCGAGAATATCTCGGATATGGGTGAGTTTGTTTTTGATAAAGGTCTGTGTGATTTTGAAAAGTGACTGTTCTGATTTCTCGAGAAGTGTATTGATCTCAGTCGCTTCATCAAAACCAAACGATGCGATGAGATTACCAGTATTGATGAGCTTTCGGAGGACTGATTTTGCTTTGACGATCTGTGCGTATTCAAATACATGGGCACTTGTAGGAACAGCAATAGTGAGGTCAGCGAGATAGACATTTCACCCGACAGCATCGAGCTGTCCGAGATTGGTCAGAGTCTCTGAGACTGTAACAATATCAATGGGTTTATTTTTGCGGTAGAGCTCGAGAATCACAGAATAGATAGTACCATGACTCTCATCATAGAAATCATCAGAAGCCACGATATCCGCGACGCGAATCACTCCTTCTTTGTCTATCAGAAGAGCGCCCAGGAGGCTGCGTTCTGATTCCAGGGATGAGGGAGGTATCTTTGCGGACATAGGGGAAATTATCGACTAGAGAGACGCTTTGAGTCAGGGTGAACACCGAGCTTCTCTTCTACTTTTGGGAGCCACACATGGACTACTTCATTGTAGGGTTCGAGCTTACGAAGTGTGAGAAATGTATCATATGCTTTTTGATCTGAACCAACCTGGAGATGCGAAAGTCCAAGAATCTCAAAGCCTCGAATATTCTTTGGCTGAGTCTCTGTGAGTTGTCGAGAGTAGATGAGTGATTCTTCGTATTCATGGAGCTCATAAGCAAGCTCAGCGAGAGTCTCGAGGAGTTGGACATTACGTGGCTCTTTTTCAAGTCCTTTTTTAAATACATCATAGGCAAGTGTGTCCTTCCCCTGGTGGATGAGATTGTTTCCGAGATAGACATATGCGTCCGCTCTCTTTGGATCATGATGGAGGATGATATCACGGAAGAGAATCTCCGCTTTTTCATAGTCCTGTTCCATCTCATAGAGCTGAGCGAGGAGTATATTGAGGTCTTCATTGTGACGATCTATCATGAGGCCTGTAATTATCTGAGCACGAGCTTCTTCGTATTCACGCACGACGAGCTTGGCCTGAACAGATTTAAATATTGCCTGCAGTGTGAGCTTGTCTTTCGCTGATATTTTTTTCTTCATACCATTGAGAGAAACATCATCTCGACGAGTCTGAGAATCGACTTTTTTCTGTTCAATAGTATGTCTGCGTCGGATACGAGTCCGCTCTTTTTCCTTAAACATTTTAAATTCACGCCAGCTACCAACCTTGGACCAGAGTCCATGGCCTGTATGAAAAAATATATACGCAACGCTTGCAAAGATAAGGAACAGCTCTAACCACAGAAGATTGTAAAAAAGAATGAAGCCCATGGGAAGTATTAGAGAATTGGTGAATTAATGAGATTCTGTATGCGCTCTTCGAGTGGTGGATGACTCGCGAAGAGGTGGAGAAAACCGCTCGATTTTCCGTCAATTTTGAGAGTAGCGAGTTTTGGATCACCTTTAATGGCGATATTTTGTTCATGAATCCTCTGAAGGGCACGAAGTGCGTTCACCATCTTACTCTTACCGACGTACGAAGCACTCCCCGCGTCAGCAGCAAATTCACGACGACGAGAATATCCCATGACGATGAGTGAGCCCAGGATACCGAGAAGAATCTCGAGAACGATGACAATACCGAAGTAGACAAATCAGTTTGATGAAGCATCATCACGTCGCATAGCCATAGAGATGACCTGCGCGAGAGCGCGAGAGAGGAAGATGACAAATGCATTGATAACTCCCTGGAGAAGTGTCATGGTCACCATATCACCATTGAGAATATGAGCCATCTCATGTGCAACGACTCATTCGACCTCATCAGCACTCATCTGAGCGACGAGACCACTAGAAACAGCGACGAGAGAAGAATTCCGAGTAGCACCAGTTGCAAAAGCATTTACCTCAGGAGATTCATATATTCCAACTTCTGGCATGGTAATGCTATTTTTTTGAGCAATGTGTTCAACAGTCTGATAGACCAGTTTCTGTCCTGGAGTCGCTGATCCGAGATTGTCGAGTGTGATAAGCTCTATATGATAAAATCTCTTTGCCATCCATTTAGAGGTCCAGAGAGAGATAAATGATCCAAAAAAGCCGTAAATAAGAGCAAAAATAGCGAGAGAGAGCCAAGAGCTATGCAATGTGCCGATGATATCGATACCAAAAACAGTCTGGAGAAGACCCAGAATGATAGTTCCCATCACGATAATCGCGATGTTGGTGAGGATAAAGAGGAAAATGCGTCGAATCATAGCAATATTTTAGTCCTGAGATTATACAGAATTTTTGAATCTCACAAGTATTGATGCTTGCAAGTCACAAAGTATCACTAAAATCAGTCTTATGAGCCTATTTGACAAGACGCTATCCTATTTCAGAGAACTCTCTCTGATACCACGAAAATCCCACCACGAGGAAAAGGTCAGAAAATGGCTCATATCGTGGGCAAAATCCCATAATTGGGAGTATGAGGAAGACAAAATCGGAAATCTCCTCATCATCGCAACAAGCAAAAATCCTAATAAAATCTGTCTCCAATCCCACATGGACATGGTCTGTGTCTCCAGAGAACCACATAATTGGGAAACTGAAGGTGTGACCGTCATAGAAGAAAATGGAATCCTGAAAGGTGATTGAACAACTCTCGGAGCTGATAATGGTGTTGGAGTGGCTCTCATGATGGCAGTTGCTGAACTGGAAAATCGACCAACCCTCGAACTCCTCTTCACCATGGGTGAAGAAGTCGGACTCATCTGAGCCCACAATCTCGAGCTCCCCATCACTGCTCCCTATGCCATAAATCTGGACTGGTGCCACTCCGAATCCATCGGTATCTGATGCGGAGGGACGCTACTGATGGAAAGTGCTTTCCAAGTACAAAGGACAAAGGACAAAGGACAAAGTAGTGGAATATATAGTATAAAAATATCCGGTATGCGATGAGGGCATTCAGGGGTCGACATCGACGAAAATCGGTGAAATGCTCTCGTAGAACTCGCTCAACTCCTCGCGGAAAGAGAGGATATCCATGGTATATCAGAAATACACGGAGGAGATGCGGATAATGCTATCCCTCGAAGCGCTCACGCAAAAATCCTCTTTGCGTGAGAGAGAGAAGAGTTGGATAATTGGATACAAGAGAAAACTCGCACAATCCAAGAAAAAACCCAGAATACCAAAGTCGAAATACTCATCGAAGAAACAGAGCATTCAGGAGATTTCTATGAGAAACATATATTCCACTCCATCTCAGAGCTCGGATCAGGCGTCGAGATAGCATGAGATGATGGGACTGCTCAATCTTCGTGGAACCTCGGGAAGATGAAGCTCGCCGATGATACTCTCAGCTGGTGCTATTTCGTCCGCACAAATATCCCATGAGGAATCGAACCAATGAAACAAAAAATACTCTCCAAATTTGAAGAAGTTAACTGGTCCCTCAGTCACGAATCCCCTGTCTATCTCGCCGACGCTGACTCCCCTTTTGTCAGGAAAATACAAGAAAGTATGGAATCGCTCAATGGTAAAAAAGTTCCTACGATGGTAACCCATGCAACCGTCGAAGTCGGTACACTTGCAGAAAAATATCCAGACACTGAGTGGATCTCCATCGGAGCAACTTGCCATGATATGCACACAACTCGTGAGCATATCCATCTCGCAGATTTAGAAGAATTCTGCGAGAGAATGGAGAGGATTATTTGAAGCATTTAAGGAGTGACAGTATCTTTCCAATTGAGGATGGGCATAATACTTCTTTCTCTCTCTTCTTTGGGAACTACATAATACATCGAAAGTTCATTATTGTATCTAGGATTATGTTGTATCATTTTTTTCCAACGATGAATCCAGAGAGGGGAAAATTTGATCCAACCATCTGGATTATCAGGAGTTTTATGCATACGGGCACCTATATCGTCCAGATTTATCATATCAGATGAAGGGGTCAATTGTGCGCCATAAACAGATATATGAGGAAATATTTTCATAGCCTCATGAAAATCAACAGAACATAATTCAAATACACTCTTCTCTCACATCATCGGCAGAGTACAAAATCACGATTCTCCATCTCAGGATGATATATGAGCACGGAGTGAAGAAGGAAAGATATGAAATTGAGCTAATCGTGAATATTTCTCAACAAGAGTCCGAACTGTTGGTAAAAATGGGTCGTGATGATTGGTTTTCCCAGACTCATCCCGTGCCTCAAAGACCAAATCACTACCAGGCTGTGGAAGCATTTCTAAACTCACAAAATCTGGCCTATGTGCTATTCTCCTATAAGAGTGACTCTGCGTAGCGTCAACTGCATGAACATCAAAAACATTTCCAGGAACAATACGACGGAGAACATTCCGAGAATGACGAGCAACGGATATGTTTTGTTCTAATCAATCAATACGAATATCCTTGAATCATTTTCTCTTAGCGAGAATATACTGAGCCAGAGCGAGTATTCATGTCCCCGATCATATATCTAGTCAATGAAAGCTCTTCCTCTCCTGAGTGTTATCGAGATTATGCATGATGAGAGATCGGACCAGAGCTGTAGTAGAGCTCACGTCTCCGAGCATACTGACGGGATACCCATGGTCTTTTGCAAAAGCAAAAATAGGAAATATAAATTCTGGGAGTTGAGAAAAATCGAATTTTGCACCCATTGCCATAAATCTGAGATGAGCAAAATAGTACTCATAAAAATGCATAAGAGCCGTAATATCTCTGAGACTTACTGCCTTGGTACGAGAATCACAATAATCCCAGAAGTACTTGATAACGAGGTTGGCTACTTCGTCTTCCGTAGGCTCATGATCAGGCTGAGAAAGAAGCTTCACCAAACCATGAATAGAAGTCTCCATGTACTTCTCTTCTGGTATAATCTCTGTAATCTGTGGTTGCATAATAAAATATATAATAATATATAAATTATTATGTCAATAAAACATTAGAGCTCTACCCAATATCTCCTGTATTTCACTTCATCCCGATAAGCATACCGTTCAAAGACTCCTCCATTGTTTTCAATTACTTTCGCAGAAGGGATATTATCATCGAGGCAAGTAATGAGTGCTTTCTCAAGTCCCAATTTCTTCGCTTCGAGAAGTGCGAGACGTAGCATCTCGGTGGCATATCACTTCCCACGCTCGCTCGGTCGAATACCATAACCGATATGTCCTCCTACTTCGATAAGTCGTGGATGATCTATCGAATGTCGCATCTGAATCGCTCCCAGAATCCTTTCATCTTCCACGAGGAAAAAGAGATGAGAATTCACACCATCAGGATTCGCTGTCACATCTTTTTGGACTATTATGAGAAATTCCTCAAAACTCTCACCGGCAAAAAGTTTCCCTGGACTCGTCGGCACCTCAAAACCCCTCCACTCAGAAATCATATCGAGATAGGATTGTTTGTGCGAGATGTTGGGAAATTCGAGTTGGGACATATTAATCATTGGAGTGAAATAATTTGTGGACTGTAAAAAGAAAGTATAATCAATATATGTTTGAGATAAAATTCAAAGAAATAGAAACAGTTAAAAAGATTGTAAGTCTTGCCCCTATTATATTATTCATCTGAGTTATATACCAATTTACCTTATTATTAAGAATAGGTGAATTATGGATTTTCAGCTGGGGACAAGTCATAAACGATACATTGAAAATAATAATACCGATATTTTTAGGACAAATAATATATTTCTGTTCAGCAAAAATTTGAACAACTCTAAGAGAAGATTCAAGAATTTGAGGAATTTTAAGTATGATACTTTTATGAAGTGGCATAATGATTCCTATTTCAATTTGAATCTGGATTTTATGAGTAACAGTTTTTAATTGAAATGTTGAATATATGAGAAACTCAACTATCTTCATATTCTGAAACTACACTATATGATACCTAGTAGGTTATTATGATAAAACAAAAAAACACATTATAACGATTTTATTTGGAGGGATAATACTTTTATCTTCTTGTATCTATATTTGAACACAAGAATTCAATAACCTCTTTTTGCAACACTGTGAGCAAGAAAAATGTGAATGGAAAAAAGTATTATATGTTAATGACAAATACATTATCACCGAAGACGGAATAAAATATGGCAACAATAATGAAAGAATTTTTAAATAATAAAATTATTTAATGGTGGAGGTGATGGGAATCGAACCCATGTCTCAGCGAGTGTACCATCCCGTCTACTTTTATAGTCTGGCTTGATACGAAGTGTCGGGTAAGCCAAACGAAAAAGACACTTCGGTGATAGACGAAATACGATATGATAGCGGCCTATCAGCCCTAAAATAACGAGAAGAGAATTTAGTACAACATAGGGGCCTCTTATGCACCCTTATGAGGTTATCACAGGCAGTTGCCATGTCGTCCCGAAGGAAAGTGAAATGCCCTGGCGCGTATTAGGCAGCGAGAGCGAATGAAGGAGCAAATGCGCTTTTGACAGCAGCAAGAGAACCCTTCACACGTGAAGCAGTAAAGCTAGCACTTAGATTTTGTCTGTTTTGGTGATAACGCCCGATACAGACATCGTGCGAAAAGCAAAGATGATTCCACAGGCGCCGATAGAAGCCGGTCACCCCCATGTAAAGGAACAAAAGCTAGAGGAATAGGTAGAGATAGAGAGCGGATTATTAAAAAATCCATCCTATATCTATTCCTTTACCTCTATCTACACTCTATTATACTGATTTTTTAAGTTTTGTGTAAAGATTGTGTGAGTTTTACGCTCAAAAGTATTTGCAGACAAGGGTATTCTCGGGTATTATAATGGCAAACTATGGCACAAAGCATTTTCATACAAAAACCCGTCGACATCTTGCCAAATATGACACCTGCTCAAGAGGCTGTAAATACAGCATCTTCTGGTATTTCTGGTATGGAAATAGTCCTGCTCATCATTGGTGCGATTGTTGCATTTTTCGTGATTCGCTGGATAGCACGACTCCTCCTCGAGCTCTGGCTCGCACGATATCTCGTCTATATCCAGGTCTCTGTTCCTCGCTCTGATTCCAAGCTCGATAAAGAACATGAGACAAAAAAAGACTTCAAAGAAAAGGCTGGTATCATGAGTCTCGTCCATAATTCTATCTGGAAAGTACCGAGTACTTCGCTCAAATACACTGTTCTCAATGCGATATTCAATCATATCAAGTTCTCCTACGAGATTATCTACAAGGAGGGGCAAGTGTTTTTCTTTATCGTCACCTATCGTGATCTCTTCCCAACTATCAATCAGACTATTACCTCTATCTATCCCGACGCAGAGGTCGTCATCAGAGAGCAGAAAGATTATATAGCATTTCAGGGAACGCATTCGGTGGTACGGACGACGAGCTTCCGCAAGGATCAAGACAAGTACTTCCCTATCAAGACATATAAATATTTCGAAGAAGATCCGCTCACGACTTTTACAAATGTATTTGGTGGACTCAAGCAGACTGATGTCGCTGTATTCCAGGTCGTCGCAAAACCACTCTCTCACTGATATAACAAGAAGGCAAAAAAAGTCGCTTCAGAATACAGCAAAGGCAAGTACAGTCGTGGAGGATCATGGCTTCTCTCGTGGTGACTCATCGGAAAAATGCTGGCTCCTCTCGGATGGATAGTGACGAATTTCGTACAAAACAAAGCTGAACAAAATCCTATGGGTGCCTCTGGTGGTGACTCGTATAAGATATTTAACCAAGCAGAGCAAGAAGCCCAAAAGATGGTTGGTGAAAATGCGGCTCAAAATGCATTTGAAGCCAGCATGCTCGTGCTCGTCGGGAGTGATACAGAGGAAAGTGCCCAAAACGGTATCGATAGTATGCTCGCATCAACGAGTGTCTATACCAATGAATATTGTAATAATCTCGACAACAATCAAATCCTCGAAGGCATGTTTCGTCCCCTCATACGATTCCTCCACAAGATGGCATTTCGATTCAAGCTCGCAGGATTTGTGACAAAGATGAGCCCCTACAGCGTCGATGAACTCACCACACTCTACCACTTCCCTGACGTAAACTATAACAAATCCCCTATCATATACTGGCTCGGGTACAAGAAAGTAGCGCCTCCATCAAATATAAAAAAGCCAAAAGAGAAGCTCATCATGGTCGACTACGTGCGCGATGGTGAATACATCCTGACGGAAGATGGTACTCGTCTCAAGACTGATAAATATGGAAATATTGCCCGCTGAGCAAATGATGGATTCGTCACTGCTGAGGATGTAGAGATACCACTTCAGACAGAAGGTGACAAACGAGGACAACCAATTGATGAAGGTAAGCTCCCAAAATCAGAAGAAAAAGAGAGAATGCTCGGTGGCTTCCCTGTCTACAAGGAATCAGTATTGCTCGGGTGGAATGAATATAGAAACAAAAAACAGCCCATTTATTTTGACAAAAAAGACCGCGGTCGTCACCACTATATCATCGGTAAATCATGAGGAGGTAAATCCGTCCTCATCGGCTACCTCGCGCGCCAAGACCTCTGGAATGGTGAAGGTCTCGGAGTCATCGATCCACACGGCGACCTCATCGAGGATATTCTTGCCTTTACCCCAAAAGACCGTGCACGTGATATGGTGATATTTGATCCATCTGACTACGATCGTCCTATGGGTCTCAACATGCTCGAGGTCATCTCGACTGACCCTGATCTCCGTGCTCTCGAAAAAGACCGTGCTTCTCTCGATGCTACTTCTATATTTATCAAGATATTTGGTGATGAGATATTTGGACCTCGTATCCAGCACTATTTCCGAAACGGTGCTCTCACGCTCATGGATGATGAAGAAGACGGCGGTACACTCATAGATGTACCACGATTATTCGTCGATGAATCATTCCTCAAATACAAGATGAGCAAGATAAAAAATCCTGTCGTTAAAGCATTCTGGGATCATGAATACGCACAAACTGGTGACCGAGAAAAGCAGGAAATGATTCCGTATTTCTCCGCGAAATTCGGTCCATTTATCACCAATACAACTATCCGTAATATCATCGGTCAGCCAAAATCAGCATTTAATATCCGTGAGATAATGGACAATCAGCGTTGTCTCCTCGTCAATCTGTCAAAGGGTAAAATCGGTGACCTCAATGCTCAGCTCCTCGGTCTCATCTTTGTCTCAAAAGTAAATCTCGCAGCCATGAGTCGTGCTGATATGGCAGAAAAAGACAGAAAAGATTTCTTCTTCTATGTGGATGAGTTTCAGAATTTCGCGACAGATACATTCTGAGAAATACTCTCAGAAGCTCGTAAGTATAAGCTCGCTCTCATCATGGCGCACCAGTACATCGCTCAGATAGGAGGATCAGGTGAGAAATATAAGAGCACAGGTAAACCGAGCATCAAGGAAGCCGTCTTCGGAAATGTGGGAACCATTATGTCATTTAAGGTCGGTGCTGAAGATGCTGAATATCTCGAAAAAGAATACGCTCCAACTCTCTCACAGCAGGATATCATCGGTATCGCAAACTATACGACTTACTGTAAACTCAATATCGATAATGCATCAACCAGGCCGTTTGATATCAAGACCATCTGGGATAATTATTATCGCAATGATCGAGCTGCTACTATCATAAAAGAATACTCTCGAAAGATGTACGGAAGAAAGAAGCAATATGTCGATATGGAAATAGAGGCACGACTCGGTATCACGGGTGAGGATATACCAGAAAATGCTGCAGAGATGCCAGTACCAGAAGAAGAAGTGAAAGAAGAAGCAACAACAACAGATACTCAAAATCCAACATAATCATGATGCAAAAATTTTTCCAATATCTGAGAACTATTCTCTTCTTTGTAGGCATAGCAGGATGTGTCTGGGTCAGTGCTGACCTCCCAGGATTACGACAGATATATGAATGAGACAAATACTACAGCTACAATGGTGGTAAAACTGATGGGACAGGAATACGAAATGCACTCATACAAATATTTAAAAGTCTCGCTATCGTCGTATTTGTCATCGCTGTGATAATTGCCTTTATATCAGTAATACGCTTACTCGTATCAAAAAATGATGAAGAAGATTTCTCTACATGGGTACAGACACTGGTGTGGAGTATAGCTGGATTATTCCTCATATCGATTGCCTACACGGTAATTCGACAATTTGAAACAAGAGTATTTAACACTCAGAATATCAGCACGCAGACAGTGTACAATGTCGTTATCAATATCGTCTACCCTATTCTCAATTTCCTTCGCTACCTCGCAGCAACAGTCTTTTTTCTCGGAGCTATTTACGCATTTTATCGCATCGTTACAGCTGTGTGAAACGAGGAATGATTCGAAGATGGGAAGAAAATATTTATCGGTTCTGTTATAGGTTTTATCATCATGATGATTGCCGAGCCTCTCGTACGCTTGGCATACGGATGAGGAAACTGTAGCGGAAATAGGATATTCGGAGTACCAACAAGTTGTACTAATCGTGTTCTCGATGCTTCTGGGGTACTCTGAACAGTCGCAAAGGTCATAGTGTTTCTCAATGGATTTCTCGCTCTCGTCGTCATCCTCATGGTCATGTATGCCGGATTCCTCGTGCTCACAGGCGCAGGTGATGAAGAAAAAAATGACAAAGCAAAGAAGACAATCAGCTATGCTCTCATCGGTGTCATCCTCTTGATATTCAGTTATGTGATATACCGTTTTATGATTATGCAGGGGTAGATCAGAACACTGAAAGCAGGTTTAATGCAAATATCGTCATCTACAAGCTGATAAACAGAAACAGATTTTTAGGGGTGGAGATATGCCTTGAATGGCATATCGTAACTGTCTGAGCGGGATGAATACAGATACTCAGATGAACCTGGTCTATAGCGAGTTTGAGTTCCCCTAAATTGTTTTGGATACTTTTGCAATCAAAAGTATCAAACGAGTCAAGTAACGAGAGTTTGAAAAATGAGAGAACATAAGACATGAAGCTTTCTAAAAATTTCTTCTAAAAACAATACTTCTTCGGAGTAATAATCGGGCAAGGTCGCTCTCTTCCATCTTTGACTATCTTTTCACACACTCGTGCAGATATCTCATCAGCGCCATCTGGTCGAGTCTTGATACGATATTGGAAGTATTCTGTTACAGGTTGCGGATTGAGATCGGCCTTGAGAGAGTAGGTGTATTCAACGCAATAGATAGCCTCAGTTGGTTTTTGTTCTGAAGCAAGGGTAATAGTTTTGACTTGATAACCGCCATTGAGTTTACTGAGAAATTGAGAATACGAATAGATATCTCGACGAGCGTTGCAGAGAGTATTTGAGAGGAGTGAACATGCTGTCTGGAAATCAGACTCCTGAATAGACAAAAAATATTTATCCAGCAATTGGCGACCACGGAGCTGCACTGTTTCAGCATTCCGAGGATTATATCTACTCGGATCAAATGCGACAGCACTCGGTTGTGCGGGCTGTGGAGTAGCGGTATTTACAGGTGCCAGATTTGTAGGAGTCGGGGTAGTAGTAGCAGGAACTGTGTTATCTGAGGAGGTATCATCTATAGTGCCTCCGGTTCTCACTGTATCAATCGTATCGGTCTGCTCTGGATTCTCCGGATTTGCGAGCCGTTCTGTGAATTGCTTCTGTCAATAAACAAAATAAATCAAAAAGGCAAAAAACAGAACAACAAAAATAAGAGCAAAAAGAATAAAAATATAGCGAGCGTCGGAAGAAGAAGGACGAGGAGAAGTGGGCATAAAGAGAAGAAATAGTTATATACAGAGAAGTATACAAATGTATCTCATTCTTCGAATTTTTTTCTCTTGCCGAGAGCTGTTTTTATTCTGATGCATGTATTGCCTCCGAAAACTGTCGAGCACGGTCTTCATAACTCTCAAACATATCAAAACTCGAACATCCAGGAGAGAGGAGGATGATATCTCATTCCTGAGTACTTTCAGAAATAATCTGAACAGCTTCTTGCATAGTTGTGACAGAGGTCGCTGGAACAAAAGCCTTATGACATGCCTGGAGAAATATGGATTTTGTTTCACCAATGGCCACACACTGAAGGCAATGGTCTCTCAGGGCATCTACGAGTCAGTCAAATGTATCGCCTTTATCCTTTCATCCTGCTATGAGATGGACTTTACTCGGAGCGAATGCTCGGAGAGCAGCATAGAGAGACTGAGCAGTCGTGGATTTGCTATCATCAATCCACACTTTACCATCGCGAGCTGAGATTTGTTCGAGACGATGTGGTAGTGCTGAAATAGAGGGAAGGACAGTGGAGAGTGTTTTTGCAGGAACACCGAGACGCAGAGCGAGAGAAGCAGCGAGGAAAATATTGACAATATTATGATCACCAAACAATTGCCGATCTGATATATCTATGAATGCTTCTGGGGTGAGCGTCAGGAGACCATGATCAACCACGAAAAACTGGGGTGCTACAACAGACTCTATAGGAAAATGAGGCAGCTCAGGGAGGAGAGCAATAGTTGCTGATGGGTAGAGAATGAGATTTTTTGTATGCCCGAGGAGATTGAGCTTGGCATTGTAATACTCAGAGAGATCTTTGTGCCAATCGAGATGATCTGGATGAAGGTTTGTGAGAATTGTATTGTGAGAGTAGAAAGTGCGTATATGGTACGCCATAAAACTCGACACTTCGAGGACTATATGTCCTTCTTTCTGTCATTTTTGATGAATATCTGAGAGGATATCCGCGAAGGGAGTTCAGAAATTACCACCGAGATAGACCGGAGACTCCGGAAAACCAACCTGAAGAAAATGAAACAAGAGCCAAGATGTCGTGGATTTGCCATCAGTACCAGTGACAGCATGTATCTGGAATCATTTTGGGATATATTTCGAGAGGAAATCGAGCTCAGAAATAACCTTCTCTGATTCGTATATTCGATGAGAAGAAGGAATTCCCGGAGAAGGAATAAGGAGAGAAAAATTATCAAAGGATTGAGGAGCATCAGATTCATCACAGAGGACAAAATCGATTTCCATCTTTGTGCAAAATTGCGCGAGAGATTGGCCGACTTTTCATTTACCGAATATAAGTATTTGAGTCATATGGAGTTATTATAAGAATTTTATCTCTCCTGTCTTCTGAATTTGAGAAAGAATATGAGGTTTTCTTCAAAAATAATCGGCAAGACGAAGAGCTGATTCCTCAGATGGATCAATCAGTGTCATTTCTGGAAAAAGTAACTGTAAGGGTTTTCTGAGATAAGAATAGTGAGTACAGCCAAGTATGATAGCCTGACTCTGTTGATCGATAATAGGACGAATAGTCCTGAAATAAGTATCTGTGAGTTGCTGCCACCTCTCGTCCACACAATTCCATCCATCAGAGCCGTAGAGCTTCATGAGCTCCGAGAAATCATCTTCACTATGACAGTGGTGAACAGGCAAGAGTGATTCTATATCACGGACGAGATCTCCTGAAAATGCTATCTCCTGAACAGCTATTTCAGCATCGAGTATCCTGGCTCGTTGTGCATATGCACGAGACTTTACAGTTTGTTGTGTGGCAAATACCGAAATATTTTTAAATCCTAATTCGATAGCTTTTTCAGCTCCAGGAATTGTCACTCAGAGAATTTTTTTATCAGGAAACACTTCTGTCTGGAGTTTTCGGAGTGTCCAAGCAGAGGCAGTGTTGCAGGCAAGGATGACAATAGTAGCGCCTGCGTCAAAGAGTTTTTGTACTCCAGCAATAGTGAGCTCTTGAATCTCCTCCGGAGACCTCTCTCCAAACGGACAATGCTCATAGTCTGCGTAGTAGAGATACGACCACTCAGGATATCGATACTTCATCGCAGCGAGAAAGGTGAGACCACCTGATCCAGAATCAAAAATACCTATCATATGAGATGCTTAGAGCGGAAAATACGCTGGAAACGACGAAATTCAGACCAATTGAGTGCGAGAAAAACAATGCTATAGATGAGCATGATGATAAGAATACCTCCGAAGAGCTGGAGGCGCCCTGTGAAATAATTTTCCAGATGAACGCCAGAGAGTGCCCAAGTAAGAAGTCAGATTCAGACAATATTTTGCCAAAATACAGACCAGCGAAAACTGGCAGCAAATTTGCGCGTCTGACGAAAAGAAAGACACCAGATAAATACCCAACCTATACCACTCGCAAATGCTGAACCAACAACACCCCAGAGATTGAGGAATATATAGTTTGTCACGAGATTGAGACCTACACCAGCCAAGAGGATAAACATTTTAGTCTTTGGTCGACCACTCGCTCCGAGAATCTGAAAATCAATCTGAAGAAGAAAATTAAAGAGGAGAAATGGTGCTGAATAGAGGAGTATAGTACCTGAAGTCTCGTATCCTGGACCAAAGAGTGTCGTCGTGAGTGTCGTTCCAAAGAGTATGAAAAAGCTCGTCATCATGAGACCTAGAATGGAGAAGAGCTCATAAGTAAAAGCATGGATAGCAATAACCTTACGCTCTTCGCCACGCTTCAGTAAATCAGAAAAAACAGGAAACAAGAAGTAGACGCCAGGCAAGAGAAAAAGAAATGGAATACGAATCAGTGAAAGGTAGTTAGTGTAATACCCCGCCGCTTCTGCGCCCAACATATAGACAACCATCTGCATATCTATCTGCGACAAGAGCATGCCGACATTTGCTGAGAGCATCACCCAGATAGCATATTTGAGGATATGTTTATAGCTCTCCCAAGAAAAAAACCACCCCTCAAAAGTGAAATAAGAACGATATTTGTAAGTGAGTACACTGACAGAAAGTGCGAGGCCTCATAGAATAGCTGCTGACCATGCCCATGCATAGGCCTGTATCGTATGCATATCGAGGAACCATAATCCACAAACGAGACACATAAGGAGGAACATTCGTGCAAAATCGACAGATTTTTGGAGCTTAGTGTCCTGTATAGACTGAAAAAATGTATTCATCGTCATGAAAATATTCTGAGCGAAGAATTGTACAATAAGTATCTGGAGGAGTGTGCCCGCGAGAGGAATACGGAAATAATTCTCTGCGAGCCATCCAGCTCAGAAAAAGAGAAGAATAGAGAGGATAGTGCTGGTGATGAGATTTGTCGCGAGAGCGATAGAAAAAGTATTGGTGATTTTTTTCTTATCCTTGGTATGTATATGACCTGGGAGGAAATAGTTCAGACTCTCGGTCATACCAAAATCATTGTACGAACCCAGGATAGTCATGAGACTCATAACCGCGTAGAGTGTGCCCAGCTCTTCAACAGAAACCGAGTTTGAGATAACAATTTTGACTATATACCCCGTCGGCGCAATCAAAAAGGAGAAGAAATATATCCAGATATTTTTGCGGAGCAAACGAGAAAAATAATGATTATCAGAAGAGGTCATAAACTAGATTTTCATTACTTCTTCTTCCTTGATTTTGGCCGTTTCATCGATGATTTTATTTGTAGCATCGATAGCTTTTTGGAGGTCTTCCTCGTAGGTTTTTATGATATCTTCTGATTCTGTTTTATCAGCTTTTACTTTTTGAATATTCTTATGAAACTCCGAACGAATACTACGAACAGAAACCTTTGCATCTTCAGCCATATCACGAGCTATTTTCTGGAGATTGCGACGATTTTCCTCCGTCATCATAGGAATAGCTATGAGGATGCTATCTCCCCTGTCCTGAGGATTGAGGCCGATATTAGCAGCAGCAATTCAACGACAGATGTCAGCACTGGTCGTCCTATCAAATGGTAGAATAGAGAGCGTTCTCTGATCCATGACAGTCACACTCGCTACATTTTTGACTGCCATAGAAGAACCATACACAGGAACGAGGATATCCTCGACGAGTTCAGGCTTTGCTCGACCAGCCTGGAGTTTGCTGTATTCGGACTTGAGATGTTCAACAGCCTTTGCTAGTTGAGGTTGGAGATTGGAGAGCATATAAGAAAAAAATAGATGATGAATAGATGGATTATAGCGAGAAAAAGATTTTTCCAAGCATGACCGTCGTGACAAAAGAATTTTTCCAATAGAATCGTCACATGCTGAATAGTGAACAAATCCGTGCGGTCTCCATCATAGATGGCCCCCTACTCATACTCGCGGGTGCTGGTTCTGGCAAGACCCACACTCTGACAGAAAGAGTATACTCGATGATACATGAAGTAGGAATTGCGCCTACTTCGATTCTCTGTGTGACTTTTACCAACAAGGCAGCTCGCGAGATGCGTGAGAGAATAGCAAAGAAGCTCGGTCGTGATATGCCCATGTCTTTTGGAATACCTCGTGACTTCCCTCTTGTTTCGACATTTCACTCGATGGGAGTGATGTTTCTGAGGTTATTCATTGATAAAATTGGCTACGCTCGAAATTTCTCTATCTATGATGAAGATGATGTGCGTTCAGTTATCAAAGAAATCATCGACGGCAAAAGAATAGACCCCAAAGATGCGCCTGTACGACAAGTGCAATACGAGATATCGCTCGCAAAAAATAGCGGACTCTCTCCAGACAAATACGCGCTCACTGCTGAGAGTCATTTTCAGGGAATAGTTGCTGAGATATACCCTGACTATGAGAAAAAAATGCGAGCAAATAATGCTCTGGATTTTGATGACATACTCCTAAAAACTCGCGATGTGCTGCATATTACGGCTGTGCTCGAGCACTTCCAGGACAGATTTCAGTATTTCTGTGTCGACGAATATCAGGACACCAATTCCATACAATATGAGATAATCCAATTGCTAGCGAATAAATCAAAAAATCTCTGTGTCGTCGGTGATGACTGGCAGGGTATTTATTCTTGGCGTGGTGCAAATATCGCAAACATTCTCAACTTCAAACACGATTTCCCAGCAGCCGAGGTCGTCAAGCTTGAACAAAATTATCGCTCAAGTAGTACTATCATCAACGCAGCAAATGTCGTCATAAAGCACAATCAATCAGCCCTCGATAAGAGGATGTGGACAGAGGCAGATGAAGGAGAAAAAATTCAAATCCACGAATGTACGAGTGAGAGAGAAGAGGCTGATAAGATAGGAAATTTCGTGGAGAAAAACCCAGCATCATGGGCGATACTCTACCGCACTAATGGCCAATCACGAGTCATAGAAGAAGCCCTCATACGGCGAGGTGTCCCCTACGAGATAGTGGGATGATTAAAATTCTACGACAGAAAGGAAATAAAGGATATCATAGCCTATCTCAAAGTAACTATGACGCCGACAGATAGTGTCGCCTGGAAGAGAGTAGTGAATACACCTCCTCGAAAAATAGGGCCCACAAGTGTGGAGAGAATCATGAGATATGTCTCGGAAAATGAGCTCGATTATATGTCTCTCGACCTGCCGAGAAGCAAATGAAATCAGAGCACACTCGAGCATCTAGAAGGTACGACCCATATCGACCACATACCAGACATGAAGTGAGCTGCCAAATGAGCTATCACAGGATTTACCCAGATCATGCGAGAAGTACAAAAAACATCTCATGAACTCCCTGCGAGACTCCTCATTGATAAAGTTCTCCAACTCATTAAGTACCAAGAATATTTGGAGGAAAATTTCTCTCCACCAGAAGTAGAGGCAAAAGTAGAAAATATCAACGAACTCAAAAATCTCGCTTCACGGTATGATGAATTACCGCCCCAGGAATCACTCATGCATTTCCTCGAAGATATAGCACTTATCACGGCCGAACAAAATAATGACGATGGTTCTGAAAAAGTCCTCCTGATGACTATACATAGTGCAAAGGGGTTGGAATTTGATCATGTTATCATCGCAGGTGCAGAGGAATGAATATTCCCTCATTCTCGGACGCTTTTTGAACCAGTACAGCTCGAGGAAGAACGAAGACTCTGGTATGTCGCTATGACGCGTGCAAAGAAAAAACTCTTCATCACTCGGGCAAATGAACGCTATAGTTTCGGCACATATTCGAGCAATATCGCGAGCAGATTCGTGGGAGAAATACCATTTGAATATACAGAAATTCATGTCCCAAAGAGACTCTTCATGACAGATTTTCTCGGTACTTCTGGTGAATCAACTCTTGAGGGAGACTGGTGACATATACAACCAACAGAAAAGAGACTCTGACTTTGAGCACAAATACGCAACATGAATAATTTTTCACTGGGTGACCGAGTAGAACACAAAAAATTTGGTGTAGGAACTATCGTATCACTCACAGGTGATGTCGCGCAGATTGCATTTTCAAACGGGGTAAAAAGCCTCAATATACGAATCGCACCTCTCACAAAGATATAAGTTACTGTGAAAGTTCGGTAATCATGAGCTCGAGGTTTTCTATTTTCTGACGGAGTGTTTCGATTTGTTCTTGTTTTCAGGTAAGAGGAATATCTCCTGCAGATTCTAAATCAGACAACTCTTTTTGATATCGAAGGAGGAGATTTGTGAGACGAATTCTCTTGTTTGCTACAGAACTGGTATCTATTTCATCACGGATAATCACCTCTGCACTCATCTGTACCTCAGGGGAAACAATAGCCTGTGAACCCAGTTGGGGCGCATCAATATTAAACGGCGTGTAGAGATAAGCGAGTGTTCCTACTAAGAGTAAACTCACTACAAGAAAAACAATGTAGGCTTTGAGGTGATGGTGAGTAGGAGACACGTGTATAAAATTAAGATTTTTCTACAGAAAAATGACGAGGGAAAGCTCTCTAGAAACAGTAAAATACTATACAGAAAAACATATTGTCAATTATTTGCAGTGACAAAAAAAGTATGATATCGTATGTATATAACTGCATTTATGAACTTCTTCTCTCGTCTTGCCCGACAAAATAAAAAGATTTGGATTGCCAACATCTTGCTCTTGAGCACGTATCTCTTGATTCAAACACCCGGACATCTCTGGCTCATGTCTATCTCTCAGGCGAATAATGCAAAACCATTTAACGGCGCGATGATGCCTCTCGCATTTGTACCCGATTGGAAAAAGGCAGACTATATAAATCAGAGAGCAACGCTCGATTATGGAGCTGTAAATCAAGGTGATCTCATACCACTTCCATCTGTGCGAACTATTAAAACAGATTTCAATAGTATGTTTACCTATCTCACGGTCTTCCGTGGACGATATATGGACGAGGATCGCATGCCAAATACAGGATCACATGACGGTGTCGATATTCGTGCGCCTATTGGGACGCCTATATTTGCCATCGGTCACGGGAAAATAGTTCGTGCAAAAGATGACCCAAATAACAAATACATAACAATAGAACATAAGGATGTGAAATATCAGGGAAAAGTCGGAAAATACTACTCGAGCTACCTCCATCTCTCCCAAGTTCTCGTAAAACCAGGTGACACTGTCGATAAATGAACACTCATAGGACGAGTGGGTATGACGGGGTACACCACTACTCCTCATCTGCATCTCCAAGTAGATAATGAAGAGGCTCCTTTTTATCCGTACTGGCCTTTTACACTCACAGAAGCTGCGGAAGCTGGATATTCATTTTTTGAATGAGTCGATGCAGGGCTCAACCAGGATCTCATAGCAAAATACAGTGTTGATCCGCTTGATTTCATCCAAAACGCAACAGGCGTAGAATGAGCTCTAAATTCAGCACCAGAAAAACCAACACCACCAAAAGAGACACCCGTTCCTACTCCAGCACCAGCGCAAACACCTACTCCAGCACCCATACCAGTTATTGTAAACACAAACACTGCACCAGGAAACTTCACAGATGTGCCCTATAACCACAAATTCTACACTTCTGTGAGTTATTTTGGTAAGCTCAATATCATAAAATGATTCGACAATGGAACATTTCAACCAGAAAAAAGTGTCACACGATCAGAGCTCCTCGGAATAGTATTAAAATCACTCGACATCGCTCCTCATGGAGAAATAGTAACAGGTATATTTCACGATGTCCCTGCTCAGCATTGGGTAAATCCTCTCATATCAGAAGCAGTGAAGAGAAAGATTGTCTCAACAGAACGAGAAGTATTTGAGCCAAATAGAGCTGTTACACGCGTAGAATTCCTCGCCATACTCGCTCTCGCATCATGAGAACAGATCCCGATCGGGGTGACAAAATCATGGAGTGATTTGAGTTGGAGCCATTGGTCACATAAATACGCTCAATTTGCTCTCAAATATAAACTCATAGAGGGCATCGAAGGTTCTACATTCAAACCCGATCAATCAATATCACGGGGTGAAATATCAGAAGCAGTCTATCGTTATCTCGTTGCGAAAAATAGAGCAAGATAAGTCCTATTGCTTTCTCTGAAAAAGGATTAAACTGAGAGAGTTATTTCTCACACTTTTTTTATGAAAAAAATTCTCTTATTCATGGGCTACTTGGCAGGGTTCGTTGTGGGTGCAAAATATGCAAAAGAGCCTGCAAAAAAATGAACTAAAAAATCATCAAATGCAGCACTCGATACTGGTAAAGATTTTATAGAGAGTCACAAAAAAGCATTCGCAGAACTCAAAAAGGAGTACTGGACCGCTGAGAACAAGAAGCTCGTTCTCTCAAAAAAGAAAGATCTCGAAAAATTCTTCGAACTCGCTAAATGAGAACTCATAGAAGCACAGGAAGTACTCAAGAAGCACGGAGTAGATACGGCAGAGATTGGTAAAAAAATAGAATCTATCTACGAAGAAAAAAAATGACTCATTGAAAAACTCGGTACAACTCCGACAGCAAAAAGCGCTAAGAGAAAACTCAGTACTCTCGTCACAAAGATCAAAAAAAGTATTTAGTTTAGTATAGATTATTTGTTTACCTTTCACCTTGTATGACACAGGATATTTCCGATACCACAAATGACACAACAGTCCTCCCAACTGATGACACAACTCCCACGACACACTGAGGAGATGATTCAAGTATCCAGGATAATCAACTCCAATGAGAAATAGATACGCTTCGTGAACAACTCGCTCGCGCACAAGCAGACTACAGTAATCTCGTACGACGAACACGAGAAGAGCAATCGCAGATGAGCGAATGGGTAGAAAATAAAACTATACTCAAATTTCTCACAATACTTGATAATCTCGAGAGAGCTCTCGAGCACACGCCAGAAGAATTCAAATCTCATGCATGGACAGAAGGTCTCATCTCCATAGTTCGTGCTATGCAAAAAACTGTCTCAGACTACGGCATCTCTCGTATGAATGCAGTTGGGCAAGAGGTAAATCCTGATCTCCATGAAGTCATCAGTCAGATACCTCATACAGAGAGCACTATTCAAGCAGAAGTAGAAACAGGCTACATAAGAAACGATAAGGCCCTCCGTCACGCAAAAGTCATCGTCGGTGATGGTAGTATTGTCTAGTATTTCATGCTGCACGACTTCCCTTCCATAGATTATGTCATGTCTCTCACTCCAACTGGGATGCGCGAAGGCAGAGATAGTGTTATCAGAATCATGGAAATACTCTGAAACCCTCAGAACAAGCTCCAAGTATTTCATGTAACAGGAAGTAATGGCAAATGAAGTGTTTGCCAGATGCTCTCGCAGGTTCTCTGGAAAAGTTTTTGAAAGAAGGTTGGACTTTTTACCTCTCCTCATTTTATCAAAATCAATGAACGATTTCAGATAAACGGCACCCCTATAACAGATAATACTCTGGAGAAGTATTATCGGCAGGTCATAGAACTCTCAGAGAAATATGATATCCTTCTTTCTTTTTTTGAGATACAGGTCATCGTGATGGTGCTCTATTTTGTAGCAGAGCAAGTAGAATATGCCGTGGTAGAAGTCGGGCTCGGAGGAACGTATGATGGTACAAATATTTTTAAAAAACCCCTCGCCTGCTTCATAACTTCAATCGCTCTCGAGCATACTCATGTCCTCGGTAAAACTCGAACGAGTATACTCAAAAATAAACTGGGAATTATAAAAAATGGCACCATCCTCTACACACCTCTCCGAAGCAAACTCATAGAAGAAACTTGCAAGAAAGATAATGTCTCACTGCATACACTCTCTCCTGATGAGAAGAAGAAAACAAACTTACCATGAGCACATCAAGAGAAGAATGCTGGACTCGTCTTTGAAGCTCTGAAGGATCTCGGTTTCAATACCCAAGAAATAGAGAAAGGGCTACAAGACATCTATAATCCCGGGCGATTTGAATGGATTACCCCTCACATACTTGTCGATACGGCTAACAATCGAGAAAATATTAGAATCCTCAAAAACATGATTCGAAAATTAAACCATAAAAAAATTCTCGCAATTTATGGGACAACTCAGATAGATACAGCATATGTTGGTGAACTCGCACAGATGATACCAACAGAAAAGAGAATACTCGTCGATGATTTCTGCGATAGAGCTCTCCCCTGTGAAACATATAAAAAAACAGTAAAACATAATGAGGTTATACACCTATCTTCAGAAGCAGAGGAAATAGAAAAATTGCTTCAAGATAAGGAATACAAGATAATCATTTATGGTAGCTTTTATTTAGTATGAGAAATAATGAAATTGTCAATATACAAGTCTTTTGCAATGAAATAAAAAATATGAGATGATGGAGTTACTTACATAAAAAAGTAACCTTTCGTCTATGCCGAACATGTTTAACTCTCCGAGAAATTCATCTCGTGACAACGACTCCACAGAACGTCGTGGTCTCTTCAACTGAGGAGGTCTCTTCAAAAAGAAGAATCAACTCACTACACCGACTCCCCTCGGTACTGGCGAGCCTATAGAAGTAGCTCCGAGTAAAAAGAAATGACTCATCCCTGCATATCTGCAGAGTGTTGAGGCATTTGAACGAGTGAATTTTGCTCAGAGAAAAGCAGCAGTACAGGGTCGTGAATCATCATATAATGTTTCTGGATCATATACAGGCACACAAAATCAAAACGAAGCACTTATTCGTTTCCTTCAAGATAACCCAGCCAAGAGAGCTGAATTCGAATCAATACTTGGTATAACACAAGAAGGTCTCCAATGACTCAGTCAAGAATATGAATCAACAACAGGAAAACCATTTGGTCGACTCTTTGCTCGAGGTAATAAAAGCGTTCGAGAAACCAGTCGTGACAATACATTTTTTAAGAAAAAAACAAACTCCTCAGGTGAAATAAACGCACAGGGTGGTAAAGCAATAGAAGCGTCTGAAAAAGAAAGAGTCTTCATGGATATAAATAATGAGATGGTTGGTGCATGGAGAAAAGACATTGGTGGGAAACTCGTCACTGGTGGTCTCATCGGCCTCCTCACAAACAGAACTAGTAATCTCAATAAAGCACTCAGAAGTATCGACAGTAAATATCCTGGGTATTCAGCTCGTATTATCCATGAACTTCAGGACCATTTTGCCCAAATAAACGAACTCTCTAAAGCCTATGGAGCAGGTTTTGGAAACGATAAAGGAAAAGAACTCCTCATGGGATTCCTCTCACCATTTGGATTTGAGAAAAAGGCAACGCTTGAAAGAATCCAGTCTGATCCAGGCTTTACAGGCAGAACAGGGGCATTCCTCCAGCTCGCAATCGGCTTTGCCGTATCAGCAGCTATGGGTGCACCATCTGTCTACCTCGGATCTATCAATACAGGCATCAAGATGGCCGATGTACGAAATCCAAGTAAAGACGTCATCTCACGAGCACTGTTCAGTGAATCATACAATTCTATCCTCACTGGTAACGACCGTGAACACGGACGGTACAATCGTATGCTCGGAGATAATGGTGTACGAGCAGAAACACGAGATGCCCTCAACCAGTATCGTGAATCTGTCGACTGAACAACTGGCGAATATGAAGAAGCTGTCAGCGAAGGATACAAAGCAACAGGTGGACATATCCTCTTCCGAGCTCTCCGAAATGCGTTCACAAAAACTGAACGAGAAATGATTACTAATCCCAACACTTCTCTCGCTGAGAAGTTTGCTATCATAGATAAATCAATCGCAAAATACGGAGAAAAGAAACAAACAGACAATGTCCGAGCCCAGATAGCCAATCTCCAGAGACTCAAAACTCTCTATGGTCGTCGTGAACAACTCCAGGATCACGAACAACGAGCTGGTCTCCCTACCAAATATCATGAAGCACTCCGTATCATGAATCGATTTGCAGAATATGATGAGATCAAATCATTTATCATGCCTGCTTCAACAAAACAATGGATGAAAATCTACATAGAATGAGACAGAGCTCATGAGCCACGAAGCAAAGAACTCCTCATGCATCTCTGGGACAGTCCAGAGACTCCAGGATTCCAGAATTTTATCAAGGCCTACTCAAGTGGTAATATCGATGCCTACAATAAATCAGTCATCGCAGAGGAAGGTCGTGCGGGCAATAGACGCAGATGAATGGAATATGGCCGAGATATTTCAAAAGATATCATTTCGGGTGCAGAACTCTCAAAATACCTCGATTCTACTGAGCCAAAATTTGGAAGACTCGCAAGTATCTATGCCGCTCAGGTAGCTCGTCTCGGACGAAATATCCAGGTCGATCCTGATGCTATAGTCCGTGCAGCAAGACGCGCACGACCAGGTGTTTCTGGTAATCTGTTTAACTCTGGTCCCAATTCTGGTAATATCAACACTCTCAAAACCTATAATGGTGATGGATGGATGATGGAGGTGCCTGCAACATTTACTGGCAACGGCTATGTACAGCATGTGACTCTCACAATAGGCGTCAAACCAAACTGTTCAAATCTCCTCATCGGAGGTGTTGGTGATAGATGGTACGATGCAACAAACCTCTCAAGTGATCTCAATGTACGAATCCCCCTCTCAGTCGGAATACCAAATGGTGGTGGTGGAGGGAATCCAGGTAATTCTGTTTCTTCAACCCCATCCGCTGGTGGCCCAGTAAATGCAGCCGGCACTGGTGCATGACAAGTAGCAAATAATGTCGCAGCAGGTTTACCTTCTGGCGCTTGAAATGTAGCAGGAGCAGCAGTACCTCCAGGTGTCTTACTCTGATTTTAAAAAATACTATGAAAAAAATACTCTTCTCTCTTCTCCTCATTTCAGGAGCCATGACCTCACTCTGAGCTCATGCAGCATTCTCTAGCATATCATGTTCAGGTGTAGCTGGATCTGGTGGTTGTGGTAGCTGTTTTCAACAGTCATCACCGATATACACTTGTAATCCACATCAAGCAAGCTGTAACAAACAGATGATTAATTCTATGGACGACATAGTAACAAATGTTTCTGGTGGAGGTAAGTTCATGCGACAATCGTACCCCGGGACAATTGCTATGGCACGAGTTCAGAATACGACTTCTTGGACAGCGCAAAATGCCTCTTCTCAAATGTTTGAGCTCACTCCTCAATTCTTCGCAACAGCACCAGCAGTAGGGCAAAAATGATATCAACTTGCGGCTTCTGGTCACTATGGTCATTACCTTCCTGTAGGCACTTCTGTAAGATGGACACAATTAAAATCAACTGGTTGGATTCGCCCAGACCTCGCACAGCCTGGTACATCGAGAACCAGCCCAGCATATAAGGTAACATTTACGCCTCGTCTCTACACAAATGCAACAAATTATATCGACCATGCACAGTGTGTATTTTTCTATGTCAGATTCTGTGGTGATGGAGTACGAGATACGGATCGTGGTGAGCAGTGTGACGATGGAAATATGAATTCCGGTGATGGATGTAGTAATATCTGTCAGACAGAAGTTCCTGCAATATGTACAAATCTCTCAATCAGCCCAACAAGTGTCGTGAATGGTGGAAATGTGACATATACTTGTACTGGAACAAATGTATCGAGTTGGTCTATTCAATTTTCAAGACCAAATGGAACTATCCTACAAACCCTCACAACACAAACAGGCAGTGTCACAATCCCAGCAACACCAACAGGAACCTACACTGCGAAGTGTTTCGTTAATGGTCAGACTACGACTCCTGCATCATGTCAGAAGACAGTAGAAAATACGACAGTCACTCCAATATGTAACAATCTCACTGTCACGCCAACTGGTGTTGTCAATGGAGGTGCTGTCACCTATACCTGTACTGGAACAAATGTATCGAGCTATTCTATCATTGCTCGTCGACCAGATGGAACTATCTTTGCTTCACAGACTGGTGCAGCTGGATCCATCATAGTCCCTGCCAGTCCGCTCGGTACATACAGTATTGCATGTTTCGTAAACGGTCAGACTACGACTCCTGCATCATGTCAGAAAACAGTGGAGAATACGACAGTTGTAGAACCAATCTGTACAAATCTCACAGTCACTCCAACCAGTGTCGTGAATGGTGGCAATGTCACCTATACCTGTACAGGAAATAATGTAACAAGTTGGTCAGTTCAATTCTCGAGACCAGATGG
>Ga0172380_10001051_pt1 | contig 49209 bp, 62 predicted proteins | sample Leawe162metaG_FD_119747 | JGI IMG/M metagenome (GOLD analysis project Ga0172380, IMG submission 119747) | Leachate microbial communities from a municipal landfill in Southern Ontario, Canada - Leachate well 162 metaG | ecosystem: Engineered > Solid waste > Landfill > Unclassified | place... | reverse complement strand
GATCTTCCCAATCCATCATGGGATGACCGTCATAAAATCCAGATGCTACCGCCGCTGCGAAGAAAGCGTTAGCCTGATCTTTGGCCGATATCACACGCCAGACAGCAGACCCGCTTGACCAATCCGCATATTGATAGAGATAGTAATGATAGGGAAAGATCGCCTCAAAATTGACAGACTGCGCCCCGGCCCTGCATCTGGACGCGCCCTCGACATAACTCTCGCCGTCCGTGCCTTCGCTTACCTTGATCCAAATACCACGAAAGTTGAGAGGATCGTCTTTCAACTCGCGCCAATTGATGAAGCGGTTGTACTGCGCCTGTTCCTGGTAAAACGGATTTATGTCAAGTAATCGTATCAATCGATCCTCCAATCAAATGCCTGAAAGCCGGATGGCATAAAATGAGTCTTTTATTTAGATCGCTATAAACCTGTGGATTGTTACCGTCCCGCTGATTACCTTGACTGTCAGTGTGTGCGCCTCTTTGGTGACGATGTTGGTTATTAATTCCCGCGCCGACCCAACTAAAGTTAAATCAAGGCTTGCAGAATATGCGCCGCCATCCAGCGACCACTGAATTGTGCCTGTATTCGCAAAAGCCAATCCGCATCCGACAAACGTATCAGTAAATGATATTGTGGCGTTTGCCTCGTTGGATTGTCTGTAAGTCGTACTTACCGTCGCCCATGTACCTGTCTCAGCGTCTTTTGTCGTGGCAGCCCTGTCAATTGGCGTAGCCTCGAAATCAGCGCAATCATACAATCTTGCAGGCATTGCCGGAAGCGATGAGCCTGTGAATGCTGACAAAACCGTCGATCTCACTAACTCATGCGCTAATTGATGACCCGCGTCTGTCGGGTGTTTTGTGTCGTACTGGTATACGCTCAAATGTGCCCCAAGTCCAACCCGACGCTCAACCTCTGCCCCATAATCGATAAACGGGATGCCGTACATCGAGCAAAGTGTCCTATAATTTGAGGTCACAAGCGGGGCAACGTCGGCGGCATTGTCCGCACCAACATCGGTAAATGTGCGAAAAGCCAAAAACACCAGCTTTGCATTTGGAAGTTCTGTACGAAGCCGCCTGATAAATGCTTCACTTGATCTCTCATAAAATGCCCCTGTCGTGTCGTTGGCAATCCATTCAAACACCACAACATCGGGCGAATATGCGACTACATCGGAGGTCAACCGGATCAAACCATACCAACTACTTGTCCCGCCCGCTCCCGCATTGATCTTGTTGAGTAACGCAAAACCAACCTTTTGAGTAGGTATCCAGGCATGTGTCATTGCGACGTATCCATAGGAGGCCGTTGCATGAGAGCCGAATGTGATGGAGCCGCCTATGAAAACGTCAGACAGTCAGCCGTAACCATCTCGCAGCCATGCGCCAGAAGTCAAGGTAGCGTCTTGGTCATTAATTGAACTGTCGCCAATTACCGTACCATCACCCTCGTCCATTTTGAACAATCGAACAGTGTTAGCGTCAACCGATGGAGGAACGGCGCGAGTATAAGTTTCGGTGGTTATTGCCCTGACAACATCGGATATCCTACACCATCCCACATTCCCGTCAAAAAACCTATCGAAGTTACCGTAGCATCCGATAGACAACGTAACGGCAGCATCACTAGCGACAACGCCAACTCCAGCGCCAGAAGTTCCAACTAAACTCCTGTCGATATAAATCCTTACTTTCCGGTCTCCAGCATCGTCCCAGGTCATAGCAACGTGATGCCATAAACCGTCGGTTATTGTGATGCTATAAACCGCCGTTGCGTCAGTTGTATCGCACTCTACACCAGCAACCATTAAATTATTTTGATAGTATAAATACCATCCATTGTTGCCGCCTAATACACCCTTCGAAATAAAGTGCATTTGCGCTGCCGGAAGGGTTTCGGCTAAAAACCACCCTTCTGCCGTGAGTGCGCCGTCATGAAGATTGGTCACCGTGGCATGAGTTCCAGCGCCTATTTTAGTTGTCGTGCCGTTGAATACAACGCTCCACAGCGCAAGTGCAACTTTCACCCCCGCCCACGCCGGAAATCCGTGATGATGTCCTCTACTCATATCTCACCTCCAAATAAAATAGTCATTCTCAGTTTACCCATTGCCAGCAAACGCTCCGTAAAATTCAGCCCGCCGCGCGTCAGCAAAAGCGCCCGCTTCTTTGGGGTCGGTAAACTTTTCGCGGAATAGAACGTTCTTTCCTTCTTGTTGAAGTTGAACCCGCCAGTAATTACCCATCTTTGTTACATTCCGATACCCTGACGTATTATTGGAATTCTTGCTTTTCCGGTTTCGCGTGTTTTGCGATGATGACACGATCCTTAGATTTTCACGCCGATAATCCAGGGTGTTGTGATTCATGTGGTCTACGATCTCGCCAAACTGCGCCAGGGTGAGGGTCAGCCCGGTGGGCGCATAGCCCGGAGGTGTTTCGTTGACATCTGATACGGTCAGCGGGCCGGTCGAACCATAGCCGCGATCGTTGTAAACGTCGATCAGGTCATTGACCTGCCGGCTGATCTGCCCGACCTGCTGGGCGAGCTGAATGGTTTGCCATGCAAACTTTGCTTTGCTCATGTGAAGCTCCTATATTTTATAAAAACATTCAAGGCGTGCGCGTTTTCCGTTTGCATTTGTCCATGCACCCGTCGCCATATCTGTATATAAGGTCATCACCACGGCGCTGCCCCCAATATTCCAGCGACATGCCGTAGTCTTTATTGTGCTGTTATCTACCGCTAATCCAATGGCTCCACTTTGATTTAAGGTTGCAATTGAGGTTATTGGCAAAGTAATTGTAAAGTCAGTCGAGTTGCTCGTGCCATTAGTCCCCTGGTCTATAACCAAAAATGCGGTTGGCCCTATTAACTGAAATCTATAGATTGCGCTACCAGGGTCCGCGGAGAATCCCGTCATCACAGCGGACCAATTGAACCACTGCGGAAACCCCTGCGGTGTGGCCTGATAGCTATAATAAGGGCTGGTGATCGCCGCATTGGCCAGGCTGTAATCGCTGCCGCCGGTCAGGGTCAGAGTTGTATTTGGCGCTCCGTAGACCGCTGATACCACATAAAAATATTTGGGCGTGGTCTGGGTGAGCTTGATCTTCGTGCCCACCGGAAAGCGCGCCGTCACATCGCCGGTGATCGTCAGGGTGGTAGAACTGGCATAGACCCAACTAGCAGTATCCGCAATATATCCGGTCATATAATCACTGCCAGGTATCACGTCAAAAGACTTCAACCGGTCTAATTGGTCGAGTATATATTTTATGTCGGCTAAAATGCTATCCGGCATCGACCACACTCCGCAATACGCCCGTTGCTACCTCGGTTCCGTTTTCGTTGACTGTGACAGTCACGGCATCCACGTAACAATCGAAAGTATCTCCGTCATACTCAGCCGTCACAATGTCTCCCCATGTCCAGTGTACGCCATAAAGACAACCGTCAGTTTGAGAAATAAGCCCTTTGAATTTCTTCTTAGGTCGATGGGCTTCAAGAGCCGCATTAGCTTCAGCCTGTACTGCCGCGTCGGTTGCATCTGCGTTACGCGCCTCTGCCCCAAACTCGCGACGATTGAATGGTGATACGCCTATCCGAACGTCATCTCTCGCGGTCTTTATAATTCGAGCGCCTTCGATACCCGGCCCCAGTCCATAAACAAAATTGCTCTCAGTCACCCAATCATTATCCACGGACGGAGAAAGCAGGGTTTTATTATCCTCGCTGATGATAACAGGAGCCGCCGTTCCTTGCCTGTGATCCGTGCCGCGAGGACCGAGATAAACCCTAAATTCAAAGTATGGCGCAGTCGTCCTCACCACATCGAATGTGCAATAGACACCGGTCGAGCGTATGTCATTGACAATATCTTTCAGCACGTTCAGAACCTTGCGCCATGAGAAACCTTTCGTATAGTTGGTTCCCCAGGTCGTATCGGCTTCGATGGTCAGCCAGGGTGAAAGGTTGCGCTCAGTATCCGTAGCTAACGATCCGTAATTCTCGCGCATGATCGCACGCATGAAGTTAGGCCAAAGGATGCCGGTTTTACTTGTGTAAGCCGTGCCCGCATCATAGGCCACAATGCGACGGTCTATCAATTCAAACGCAGAATAGGCCGTGACCGCGATGGTCTTTACACCGTTGGTATCGGTTGAAGGAATGGCACGCCTGATAAAGAAAGCCGTGTCACCCTCACGCTTCATCTGCCCGTACCCGACTGCGCGATGGATTTCAATCTGTCCGTCGATCTGCAACAAGGATCGATCAAAGTCACCGGGTAGGACCAACTCTAATACCCCGGCCTCAATATCACGCAATCCCCAGTTGATACCGGAAAATGAGCCGTCGTTGATGACGGTCAGTGGCACGCCACCTGCGGAGTATAGCCAGAGTTGATGTTCGATGATTGAGTTCATTTATTTCCACACTGCCGCGTCAAGGGAGTTATATTGATCCTGCCATCGGATTGTGATTGCAGTCGCCGCCGTGGTCGAACCATAGATAAACGAGCTGATATTGTTCGCGCCCGGCTGTAGGAACCAGTTTAGATTTGATCCTTTCAAAATTGCAGACCCCCAAATGTCTCCACGGAATGAGGATACAAACGATGAATGAAACGGGTCGAGATTGAGTACCGCCGTTTCACCTGCAAGCAAGGTCAAGTTGAAAAATATAGACCGATTAGTTATGTAATTCTTCAACTGGTAAAGTGTTCCCGGACCAGTATAGGTAACGATTGGGTAAGCAATCGAGCTGCCAACATTAGGAGATAAAACCGTCGCTGAAACGGCTGTGCCTGACTCACTGAAACCTATGTATAGATTTCCATTCTTGTCAAAAAATACGCTATAAATACTGGATACATTTGGAGTGTTTATATCTATTGGAACGAATACAGAACCATTCCATACAACGATACTATCTGGAGGAGTAACTCCCCCAGCAGACGTAAAGGCACCCCCAATGTATATATTTCCATCAATAGGATTGATTGACATATCGTAAACAATCCCACTCGCATCTATTCCGGTACTAAGAGGAGACCACTTGGTACCGTTCCAACTTCCTATTTTGCTTAGTGGTATCAACGGAAAGTCGATTGTAATTGCATAATCAAAATCTCCTCCGACATAGACTATCCCGCTTGGAGCAATAAGAATAATCTGAGGGATACCGTCGAGGCCTAGGTATAATGGCGTCCAAACGTAAGTCCCCGAACTATTAGGAGACCATTTCGCTATATTCTGGGTATCGGAAACGCCGCCAGCCAGAAGAAATGATCCTCCGACATAAAGAGAATTTGAATTTTTGTCCCATGCTAAAGATGTAACTAGGGGGCCGCTTGTACCCCCGCTCATTGCTACCCATGCCGCCCCATTCCATTTAGCCACATAAGCAGTTCCGGCTACACCCCCCGCAAGTGTAAACCCGCCGCCAGCATATAGATTGCCATCCGTTCCGTATACTAAAGAATATACTGTTCCATTCATTCCGGTACCGAGGGATGAATAAGCTACTCCGTCCCATTTCGTAATGCAATCCCCATTAGCATCGCCTTGATTGATGAAATTTCCACCAATATAAGCATCGCCATTTGGCGCAAAGGCAATAGTATAAACCGGGCCAGTTACCCCAGTCCCAACCGATACGAACGCAGTTCCGTTCCACCGAGAAAGATAATCACCATTAGCATCTGTAAGATTGGTAAAATCTCCACCAATCCAGATTGATCCATCTGGAGCTTGTGCAATAACTCGGATAATTCCGTTAGTACCCGATTGCATCGCCGCCCAAATGCCATCCGTCCCACGCTTGAGAATGTAATTTGCATTGGCTACGTTTGACTGGAAGCCTAAAGCTGCGCCATTGTCATACGTCGATTTCAGGTAAGGAATGTACTGCTTGAACGTGATTCCAACCCGACGAGAATGATTGTTATCGTTCTGCCCTTCCAGACCCGTGCGATACTTGCACAATATATCAAGGCTCTCACCGCAAGGATCGCCGTCCTCGTCTTGCTGTTGGTATCGCAAAATCAATGGCTGATCTTTGACTACCAAATCAGGTTTGACGGCATCATAAATGGTGGACAGGATCGCAGACATTTGACGGCTGCCGGCCTCTGCGCCAATCTCGCCTACCAGCACAAATTCACGCGCCTTTGTGCCTGTGCCTTGCGCCAGCTCTCCAAATCCAGGGATGGGTAAGGACTGATCAATCAACGGCATCATGCCCAGGCCGATGATTGACAGAATACGAATGCCATAATCGAGTAGCTTCACTTCTCGCCCTCCCGAGCGTGTTTGTGCGCTGCGTGTACTGGTCGACGCGCCAGGCGTGCCAGTCCACAAATAAGGCGTCTCTCCAATCACGAAACCTGTCAGGCTCCCGTCTGTGTAGGTCGTGGGATGGTCCTTAGCTTCCACCTGTAAGCCATCGGCATAAAATGGAGTTTGATCGGTGTACTGGGCATCGCGGGTCAGATGGAATTGGCGTGATGCAGATGATGTTTCGGTATAAGTGACAAATACCCTCTGTTTATGACCGGTTGCCCGGAATGACTTTTTAGCCCCAATCAATGCGCCGGCGTTGGTCGAGAACCAGATGTAATAGAGCTTTCCCGCCTCGCCTTGCACAGTGATCGAGTAAGTGTAAGTCGTGCCAGATGTCAGAGCGATGGTGCTGTAATAGCCGCCGCTTTCAGTCGATACAGCCGGCGTGAACTTTGCGCCGTACGAACCGAATGCCTGCCATGTCGCTACCGCCGCGAATGCTCCGCCCTGCGCAAACCATCCCGTCGTAACCCCACCTTCAAGCGATGGATTGAGGCAAAGGTTCTCGGTTGCCTCAGGGATGACAAATGAAAACTCCCCATGATCGGGATTGAGTTCGTACCCGATCACAGGCTCAGGATATTCGCTGTAAACTCTGTCGCGTCTGGATATCATAATTATCCTGCTAACATGCGCATGATTGCGAATGATTGTTGAACGTTTTGCGAGGTTTGCTGTGTGGACAAATTCAAGTTGTAATTTGTCGCATAGCTATATTGATAATTGGAAGGACCGGCAGGAACGTTCTTAGGTACGATAACCACAGTTTCACCGCCGGATGCGGTCGCTATTCCACCAAGATCAAATCCCTCGTGGCCAAAACCAACTGGAATTTTAAAAGCTCCGCCGTCAGAAAACTGCTCGCCGCCACGCTTAGGTTGAGATGCACCGCTAGCAGGAGGAGTTGCCGTACCCCCGAACCCAGAACCCGTACCAGGATCGATATAATTTCCTCCAGGTCCACCACTTCCAGAGCTGGTATATTTCACATCGATGGTTATAGACTTGCTTTGGATCAATCCTAGCGCCTTCGCTAAATCCTGCGCCTCTTTCGTGTAGTTCTGAATATCTCCGGTTTCCTCAAATTTTTTATTCATCGCCTCGACTTCATCTAATGCGATGACAGTCGCCTGATTGATCAATCCTAATGCCTCTGCCATTGCCCGCGCCGCAACCGGGTTATCTATTCCCATTACGATATTGTTGTACAGCGTTCGGGTAGTAAGTGCTTCCATGTCAGTTGTGACGCGCTTCAATGATCCTTCAAGAGCATCATTAGCGGCTATCGCTTCTTTCTCAACCGCAACTTTCCAAAGTCGTTGAGCATCCGCCGCGCGCGTGCCTTCATCTGCAATATTGAAATATCCCTTGGATACCTTATACTGCGTTTCTGTCAGAGCTAAATTTTTCTGTGCTTCCAGATCTATTAGATAAATCAGACCTGGTATTTGGGACTTGACTACATTGCGCAAAACATTGCTTTCGTTGCGCAACTTTATCTCATCGCCCATCCGTGCTAAATACTCAGGATAAGTATCTGTTTCTTCAATAACGGCTTGTTTGGTCTTGTCAACCCAGAATACATAATCGGTCGTGAATTGGATCAATTTTGTAATCTCTGGAATTAGACCATTTCCAATAACGTATTTCAGTCCGGTTATGCTATCTTGTAGCGCGTCCTCTGCCTTTTCTAATTCTCTAGCGGCTTGTACCTGCTTCTCGCTGAGTATCAGATTAGCACCCTGCTCTTTAGCCATTTGGCGCAGTGCATCGCCTCCGGTTTCAAGAACCTTTGTAAGCTCTAATCCGGCTCGCCCAAATTTCTTAGTAGCATATTCTGCCCGCTCGCCCGCGTCGGTAATGGCGAGATACTCGTCTGAGGATTTTGCTAATTCTTCGGTAGTAAGTGCTATCCCGTCTTTAGCTAATGCTTTAGCGGCAGCTTGCAGCGTGCCGTATTCTACCTTTAGATCGTCTGCGGTCTGTATTAGGCGGCTTGTTTCTTCGGCTGTTGCACCGGATATACGCCCAAGATCGCGCACCTGCTCCGCGTATTTTACGGTTACGGCAACGGTTTGATCATAAACTTGAGCCGCATACTCAACGGCCTTCGATGCCATATCAAAACCGCTTTTTAGATCGGTCAATGATATTTGGAACTTATTGGTTTCTTTGCCTAAATTGGATACCTGCTTCGCGTTATCATCCGTTGCATTTCCGAATTTATCGACGGATTTAGTAGCCGAACTCAAGGCGCTTTCAAATGAGGACTGACCCTCCGTTACAAGTTTTACCCCGATCTCTTCAAGTCCCATTAGCGCCTTCCTCTTCTTCCTTTCCGGCTTGCTTCTTTATTATCCTCGTTCCTGGAGACTGCGTCTATCATTATAGCCGTTTCATAAGCTGCTACTAACCGGCTCTGTTCGTCCCCTTCTTTCTCGATAAATTGTTCAAATGATATTCCGCTCCATTTTGCAACTATTCGCCAGTGAAGCTCCTGACTGTATGTGATGTGACTATCAGGTACAACATAACTCCAAATATCGCGCCCTTTATATTTAGCCGCGAAAGTCGGCCTTCGCTGCGGTTACTGCTTCCTCCGTCGGTTGACTGCGCCGGGTAATGGCCGCCATGAGATCATTCAAGTCAGCCTGCGAACCAACACAAACACGGGTTACATATAATACCAAATCATTTTCTTCATCAACAAGGCCTCCTGTTTGAGATTGGATGAAAGACTTATATTCTTTTACATCTTCCTTCCAATCATCACCGTCAACCGTCACAGAACGTAATATCATCGCGCGCTGGAGAGTAGCGTACAATTTTCTACGATGTTCAATAACCAACGATTGATAATTAGGGTCGCTGTAATTGCGCTCCATGACCTTGCCACGCGGTTCCCCGTAATCTACTTCTTGCTCAGGCGGCAACGGTTCTGGCATCGCCGCAGAAACATCAGCCGCCAACATGGGACTGATCTTCTTGATCTTGATCGTTATCCCCGTATCTTTGAAAGTAAAATCTGTAAGCATTGGTTTCTCCCTCCCGGTGGAGAATTATTTATATTTTTGGAGCGATACCTACTAATAGAACGCCGTCATTGGCGCTCGTGATACCGGCGATAGCCACGTTGTTGACATTGACCGCGCTGTCAGAACTGGTGGGGATCGCGATATGCTTCGCGTAGTTGAACGTCGGCCAGTTGACAATGCGCCAGCAGTCGTTCGACCAGGTTACTCCACCGTCCAGGGTGCAAAAGAGCCTGGCGGTTGGAGTGGCGTTTCCGTGGAGCATATAGCCGACTTCCTCAGTAGCGAACATGATATCGAAAACCTGCCCGGTTCCTTCACCGCTGAAGCCCTTGCGCGTCCAACTCTTGCCGCCATCCAGGGTATACCACAGATAACCGTTGACCGATCCAACCCAGATGCGGCGCTGATCGAAGACCTCGACCGCCTGAAGCATGGATGTAGTGGGTGCGACTTGCGTAGTCGCCCAGGTTGCCCCGCGATTGGTCGAGCGCACGACTGTACCCGCCGCTCCGACTGCTACCAGCGCATCACTTGAGCCGCGGATGTGGTTCAGGTTTTGGGTAGTGGCTGCCCCGGCATTGAGAACGGTTACGCCGGATGCAATGTCGGTCGATTTGTAGATATAACCGGCATCGGCCACAAAGAAGACCTCACGCGGAGAAAGAACGAAGGCGCTGTTAGGCTGCGCAGACGCGACAAATCCGGCAGTAACTTTCGTCCACGTTCCTGGAATGCCGGTATCCTGATCAATCTCAGCCCAGTAGTAACCGCCTTGAGTTGCACTGCCGGCCGTACGGGAAAGGACGATCAATTTGCTTCCGACCGCTTCAATGTGGGAAGGATCTTCGGTTGCGCCAATCCCGGTAATAGTCGCCTGTGACCAGTTTGCGCCGCCGTCAACGGAATAGATCAATTCAGCCGGTAGACCTGGGGATCCGCCAGAGCTGCGCGTGATCGCGTAAATCTGCTTACTGCCATCATTCTCAGGACCGCAGTTACCGCAGGTCTGTTTGGTCCCATAGGTCACGTCCAATACTTCGCGGTCGATCAAGGTGAGTGCATTGTCACCAAAGCCCATCGCACCGGCTGGATAAGCATCACTCAAATTGATTTCCAGTTCATCGCCGATTACATCATCGCTTTCAAAGGTCACACGATCGCCCAGGTTCTTGGTAGATACCAGCCCCATGGAATAGATCATCATGTAATCGGTAACGCCGTGGTACATATCTGACAAATCCATGCAGACCCCGGTGACTTCGTAAAACGAGAACGGGCAACTCTTGAAAAGTTGGCGAGGAAGATATCCGTGCTTTTCGTAGAACGTGAGCGTAGCAGAAGCCAGATCAGGAACAGAAGCCATGCGCCCGATGGATTTGAAGCGTTTTGAAATACCATCCTGAGGGACGTTGATCGCATCAAACCCGCCAGCCTCAGGAACGCTCACGCCTGTAATGCTCATGTACTGTGCATCCTGTCCGGCAAATGCGACAGGGTTATTAGGACGCGGGCCGCCCCACTGGATAAAAGCCCGCTTGTGCTGTTGGGTTACAACCTCATCAGCCGTCAGTTTAGGCATCTTTTATTCTCCTTATGCCAAAGTTCCGATTATGCGGGCGAGACTTTTGAATTGCTGCCACGCGTAAATGTGTCCCCGTCGTGTGCCGATAGGGTTAGATAACACGTCAAGATTGATCTGATAAGCCTCAGGCGCATTGACCCGGCTTACATCGAATTGCCAATTAGACCATTCACGATTGGCATTATCACACGCACAAATGCGCCGTGTCATTTCTGCGGCTGCCAATCGAGATACGATGATCTTCATCTGTTTTTGCATGTGATATTTGTTATCCAGGTCCATGCCAGCCAGATAACGCACAAGCACCTTATCTGGTTCACTGCAAGCATTGAAGCACAATCCCGGATGCGCCCAAGTCCCCGTAACTGTATTATAGACCGCTTCAGCAGGCGTGACAATGCCATTGATAGCATCGCGTATACCCGCTCGAGCAGTCACCCAACCTTCGGAGGATGGATCGCTTGAGTTGTTCGTGCTGTTGCACCACCCGCATGGATGACTTTCCCAGATTAGAGCCGCCTGGCTATCGACCGTACTTACCAGTCCATCGCGCTTGACATAACGACGGTAGACATCGCAAGTCGTGATGAATTTGGTGTCATCCATTGGGTCAATCGGATAGTTCTCTTTCTCTTCGTAAAGATATGGTTTCACGCATTGCCAGCGCTTACCATAGATCGTGGTTGACCCACCGCCGGAAGCCAGCACATTGACAGGATCAATCCTGTACTCTCCCGCGATTTCCTCAGTCCCACCGATCTGATCGCCGTCAGTGAAACACATGATAATTTCAGATGGATCTACGGTTGTCGCAACGGTTACGCTAAAATCTTCCTTGACCCCATCGCCGTCATGGTCAGTATAACTAATCAAGGCGCTGTTTTCGATAAGTTCAAAGGTCTCCACACCGATATTCTGAATGTAACCCTCGCGCAGTTGGATGGGTATCCAACCGCCGTTAGCATCGCGCCTGCTCATCCTTGATAATCGGTTGTCATTGTACCGAGGCCAGGGAAGCGTATCAACTCGAAAGGTTGGAGCCGGCCAGTAATCCAGGTTGTCGAAAACGATCTTCTCCGCGTTTTCAATGGCGGTCTTGATATCCTCACGCCCGGCCTGATCTGTGCCTTGCCAACCGTATTTATAAACCAGAGTGTTACAGGCAGATGTCAACGGGAAATGGGCACCGCTTGATATACCCCAGAAATGCCACGGAGTATATGAAATTACATCTCGCCAACTATCCAGAGGTAATAATGTCATCCAAAGTACCTCCATACCATAAAACTGATTGTAGCAATCGCGCCCCAAACCAATAAGAATTGACTGATAAAGAACGGGTAGAAAGTATTGACGAGGATCGTAGCAATCAACGCTCCCCAAAACGAGGTGCATGAGAGACAATGAAATCCCCGCCCAATCCAGGTAGTTGTACCCACCCATACGCGAAAGGTCTTGAATAAATCAAAAGGCCCGTCATCCCCATCCTGGCTGATCATGTGCGCTGCTTTATAATTCGCCAGACCGGCGATGATGACCCAAAGCATAAGATCAATCATGATCCTCAGCCCCTGCGCATGTTGACAACTTGCCCGGCTAAAAAGTCTGGATTAGGTTCGGGCTGGATATTGTTTTGCATCGCCCTTGCATCTTCAGGCGGTAGGATCACACGCCATTTGCCAGTCGCTTGCAGCTTGTCCACATCCTCACGCGGCGCATTGATGAAGCGATGAAGTTCATCCTTTGCACCATAGTAAGTCCGGCCATTGACCGTATAGCCCACCGGCCCCAGGAAAGGCCCGGTGAATTCCATGCGTACCTCATTAGGCAATTCTGCAACCGTAGCAGTTTCACGCGGCACAAGTCCGATGGCTCGTTTCGCTTCAAGTATTGCAGACCCGCCATTTCCACAGCATCCAGGCATTTCAACGCCTCCATATCTTTCTGCAAAAATAGCCTTGAGTTTATCTTCATTCGCCCAGCTATCTTTGCGCCGTTGTCCGGTATCAACTCTATAATACAACAAAGGTTGATGTAATAATACCCCGCAATAACCCTTGACTGCAAGTTTCATGTAAAAGTCGTATTCTTCCCAACCGCATAGAGTTGGGTCAAATCCTTTTACCTCACGCGTCCAGGCGGTAGGTACAAGCGCGGTGACTGCGTGCATGATCTGTTGATCGCGGTAAACCTCACGATCATAAGGCATAATCGACCGGTTGATCTGTCTACCGTCAGCATGTACCTCCACATGATCGGTGAAAACATATTGCTCAGTTCTTACAAATGCTTGTAGCATGAGATCAAGCGCGTCGCCTCTCAGCCAGTCATCCGCGTCAAGGAATAGGACGAATTTTCCACGGGCTTTATCTATGCCCTCGTTGCGTGCCGCGCCTGCTCCAACCAATCCGGCGGAGAAGATATGCTTTACAAATGGGTATTGTTTCTTGACTGGCAGTAATTTTTTATCGGCGGTATCGTCCACCAATATCAATTCCCATTCACGGATTGTCTGACCAATCACACTCTCAATCGCGTCCTTCACAATCGTTTCATGTCCAGGCCCAACCGGAACGATCACACTCACCAAAGGATTGAGATACGATCTCACAGCAGGCACGTAGAACGATGGAGCGCCCATCGGGTAAACCTTATCATGTATCCACGGCTTATTGTCATTGATGGGTACATAGGTCTTTGTGCGACTGGCAGAGCCTTCGTGCCCGCGATACCAGAACAAAGTTTCAGGTGTAATCAATTCAGCCGTGTATCCAAGTGCCAATCCATGCACCCAAAATTCTGTATCTTCGCCAGGTGCATACTTTTGCCGATAACCACCGCAACGCTCCCACATCGATTTACGGAACATTGAGCCGGATGGAATGCAGGTAGGAGGTGGGACGCCTTCTTTCGTCTGAATTTCCCAACTAAACATGCGCGATGTTCCGAAGCCTGTATCCTTGCCGTTTTGATCGATGTACTTGACCCCCGAATAGGCAATGCCAATACCACGGTCATGCTCCATTGCAGGCTTGAGCGCCGATATAAACTCAGGCCCAATCATATCGTCGGCATCCAAACAAACGATAAGCGGGTAAGCGGCTGCCGCAATTCCGTTATTGCGTGCAGCAGCTACTCCCTGATTTGATTGCGCAATCAGTTTTATCTTGCACTGATTGGCGAGCGGCTGCAAAACATCAAGGCTGTTATCGGTCGAGCCGTCATCGACGACGATAATTTCATCTGGTTTGATCTGCTGCCACTCGCAAGATATGATTGCATCCTTGACCCAATTCCCGTAGTTGTAATTGGTGATGACAATCGATACCCCTTGCGGTTCGGGTTGTGCCGCCCGGCGAAAGAGCGCATAATACCGCGCCATGATTGCCGGCCAGTCATAGCCCTTCGCAAACTCGCGGGCATTGGCGCCAATCTCTTTACGGTGAGCTTTCAGCCAGTTCGCGCCTTCGTAAAGACCCTGAATATCATCCGGGTCAACCAGATACCCAGTTTCCTTATGCTTGACAAGGTCTTTAGTTCCGCACCAGTTGAAGCCCAGAACAGGCACACCGCAAATCATCGCTTCAAGGGTGCCGATACCAAACGTTTCAGGCGCAGTTGCAAGATACAGCTCAGCGCCTTCGATAATCGGCTTCATCTTTTCAAATGGCAGTTGCCCGACCACGCGAAGATTGGGAATTAGCTTGCCTTGCGGACCAAATGTAGAAACTACTTTCAATTCTTTCTCGGCCAATCGCCAGGCTGGGCGAGGATCGCAAACGTCGGTCGGTCTGTTCTTATTCCACAGGATGTAGCCGCCGTGGGGAGCGCCAGCATTCCACTCAGCCACATCGATACCATGACCGACGATCTCAGGTTCAATCCTCATGTCGCGCCGGAAAGGTTCTGCTACCCAGTCTGACGGGACGCAGATTGTCTTAGCCCTTCGAGCCGCGTCAATGATTCGTTGATTGGCAACATTGTTGGATCGGCTGAAATCGTGATGCTGTAAATCACTCCAGTACAAGCCGGCGCAAATCAGCAGGTCGACCTTCTTGTCGTTTGGCGTTGCCGTACCAGCATGAAAGACGCGGATATCTGAGGTGGATTGATCGTCGGTGAAGTCAACCCCATATGCGGGCAAGTGGCGTTCCATGGCGTGAATGATCCGCCCTATGCCGTTATCACTCGGAGCCGTGGAGGCACGAGGTGACATAAAGACTTTCATTTTCGTGCCTTCTTCACCTTCACGTCTGTTACAGGTCCGGTAACTTTTACGGTTACATCTGATCCGGGTACAGCATAATCCACGCCGTAGAATGTTGGGACGGGTGTCTTAGTTTTGAACGCAATAAGCGTATCGACATTCAAAACAAGATCCCATGCGTAATTGCGTTTATTCCTATCGACCACAGAAGTCACGCCCCCCCAGTTTACTGATTGATAATCATGAAACAGGATATAACCGCCGGTCTTTACGAACTTCACCCATCCGTCAATATCGCGCTGGAGACCAGTCTCGGAATGATCGCCGTCGATGAATAGCAGGTCGATGGGTTCGCTCCAATCCTTCCAAACCTCTTGACTATCGCCCAGGATTTGATGAGGCAAAGGTAGACCGGTGTCAGCGAACGCATTACGCTCATTTTCCAAACCGCCGTATGGGCCACCTTCGGAGATGTCAACCGTGAACATTTGGATGCTAGGTTTCATCTCAACCATGCCCAGGCTGCCAGTTCCAACCCCGGCCCCAATCTGGACTACAACCGCGTCAGACGGGAGAGACTGGACGAGAGCTTGCATCAAAAATAATTCTCCGTTGAAAAGGAAACCAAAGGCATTAGCCAGTGCAAGCGCTTTACCAGTTACTTTGTAATGCGTGTTCATGTCTCTCTCCCGGTTCAATCGTATAACCTAATTTGTCGAGTTCATCCCAGTCGGATTGTGAAAGGGTTCGTGCCGGATACATCCATGCTCCGGTACGATCTAACTTCCCTTTGTTGACTGCGATCATGTAATTGATCGGCCATTGGTACGTGCCGACGACCACATCCCCCAAATACGTTTTATTTAGCCGAGCAGATCCACTTAGTTCGGCTTGCCAGGGTGTTTCGCCCGGGCGAAGCAAACTCAATAGAGCGTCTCTCCGATAGATCGAAGCCTGGAAACTCAAACTATACGAGCCCTTGCATACGCACATATCAAAAGGACCATAAGATCCAGCATACCGCGCATCCTTGCTAAACATGCGATCTGCCGCAAGATCGAAACGTACCATCTGAGAGTGGGATCGCATGTACATTTCAGCGGCAGCAACTACTTCTCTGAGAATTGGCCTCATCAGCCAATAGTCTTCAAGCATTACAAGCACCAATTCATCCTGCACGCTTTCCAGATATTTTATTACCCCGTCAGACCATTTATTGACAGGGTAATCAGTGAACTTTCCCAACGAGTAGAATGCTACGTCGTCCGGTAATCCTTCTGGTTTCGTGAAGCCCGCTACCTCAACGTCCAGAAAGTCACACTGCGCGTACTTTTTCCATTGGTGAAAGAAGCCTTTCAATAGCCAGTTGTGGCTATCCGATGTAAAAACAACCGTTCGCATTCTTGCCTCCCATTGCAAGCCCCGGAGGTAAGGATCGGGAAGATCGCCGGGAGTTCGATCTTGTCAGGTCGGTTCGCGTTCCGACCCTATCCCGATCCTTGAAGATCAATTGAGATTAGCGAGGCACAGGTTCGTAATAGCTCGGGCCAAAGAAGTCCCGTCCGGTGCTGCCACCGTCCTTGTAGTACGAGGCGGTCGGCGAGAAGTCGCGTTCATGCGCCAGCGGAGTGTATCTCACGTTGGTAAGCCGCGCGGCCAGGTAAGGCACGCTCAGGACGATACGCGGCTTCGAGACCGCAGAAGCCTGCACGCACCACTTGTTGTTCTCGCGCACCCACAGGAAGCGCCCATTGTCCGAGGTCGAGAAGTGACCATCGGGCGCAATCTTGGAGATTTCCATCGCGGCATTCGGTCCGTCGAAGTTGAAGTATTCCCACTCAGTCGCAGGAGTTCCACCCAGGACAGAAACAGGCACGAAGTAGATCGAGGAGTTGAAGCTCTCGCCGGCGTTGATCGTTTCGGTGATACCATCATCGATCACGACTTGGACCTTCTCCCCATCGATCCACAGGAATTGACCAGTCATGTTCGCTAGATCGCCGCGCATTTCGTCACGCATTCGGACCATGGTCGAGGCGTCAATCATGTTGGTGCTTCCGGTTGCGGGCGAGCAGCGATAACTGTTATAGGCGCAGGGCCAGATGTCAGTCAAAATCCAGAAGGCTGACTGACGTAAGGTGATAACCCACCGCACGGGATTTAGACCGGCCCGGCTTGAGATGAAGTTCAGCCGCCGATAAACATCTGTGATCTGCTGGTGATAGGTTGCACCGTTCGTGGTCATTTCCAAATTCGCCATCGACTGAATGATGCTATCGGCAGCAGGGCAAGCTACGCTGGTTTCAGCGTCCACATGCCCGGTATTGATCTGAAGATCAAGACCGACGAATTCACGATAGCCACCGCCCGCTGTGTTATTGGCAGGAGATCCGCTCCAAATCTGGGGAGCGTACATGCGCATCCAGGACACGCCAAACTCAAACATGGCCTTGCCCTCTTCGCTGTTCATGGTATCGCCGCTGCCCAACATCGGAGCCATGCCGCCGTTTCGACCAAACGCCTGATTGAGCAGGGTCAAATCAGTAAACTCAGCGCGATTGCGCCGTTCGCCGATCCGATCCATCTGGTACAGCTGGGTATCCAGGCAGTACCGACCAAACGGGAGTTGATGAGTGCAGAGCTTCATCAAACCGGCCTTCTTGCAGTCGTCACAAGCGCCAGTAGCATTACTGCCAGTCGGAGCCGTGACGCCTGTCATGATGGCCCATAATGGATTGGTATCCATCGACGGCACCGCGGGAAGCATCCCACCCAGACCCGAATAGGGCAGGATGAGTGCGCCGAAAACGGGCTTGCTCAGGCCAAAAGAGCTAAAGGCGCCGCCAGGACCATGGCCGTAGGTTGCGGTCGGTGTAGTCCCCGCCGCTTTGTTAGACAGAAAAGCCGCTACCAGCTTTTCATAATCAATCTGTTGTTCGGGCATGTTACTATCCTCCACTTAGGAATTTCAAAAATGCAGGGTCAATCTGTGGCCCCGTTGGCGCAGTCGAGATGACATTATCTGTCCGCTCGGTTGCTCGTTTCATTTGCATCTGCTTGACACCAACCGGGCGGGAGTCGGTCAGTTCAATCAGGGATTGCTGATTGGCGTCGAGTGTTTCTTTCAGCGTGTGAAGCGTGACATTGATTTCAGTGATCGCTTCCTGCGCCTGTTTTTGTGCAAGAGCCAGGGGAGTGATTACCTCGTTGGTTTCCGCTTCCTTGCTCTTGCTCATTTGCTGGACAACCTGGACGACAAACGCGGTCAACTTCTCAGGCGTCCAATCCCCGATATCGGCAGGTTCTGTGGCCATAGGCGGAGTGACGGCCTTTTCTGCGACGACTTCCACAACTGGCGCAGTTTCGACAACCGGGATAACTTCGGGAATGACAGCGCCGGTTTCTTCAACCGCGAGAGGTTGGATCACCTCCTCTGTCACTTGCTCAGGCTCCCCACTAATCAGGGTTTCGACTTCCTTGTATTCCAGCCCGGATGCTTCGGCTGCCTTTTGCACGCCTTCCGCATCGGATAAAATTTGCTGCGCCAGGTCCGGCTTACCCTTGAGAATAGCCATCAGCGCGGCCAGCTTTTCAGTAGTTTTCATATCTGGATTTCCTTTCGATACGTAGAATTTGGTAAGCAGGTTAGAAGCCATGCCAGCAGGCAATAGTGACCGCTCGAACCTGTGAATGTTCTGATATTGTTTATTCTTCCCTGGTTCATCGGGTGGATGGGAGAAAGCAATTGATACCTCCAAATTGTCTTGACATTGGCTGAAAGCCTCGCCGGTTGTGGCGTCTTTGAATGTTCCGCTTTCAATCAACATACGCCCGTGCAGCATATTGAAATCACACTCGCCCAAATCAATCCCCGGTGTTGAGCGCCATGTTTTCCAACTTTCCAATCCATCAGGAGCCTCCCAACCCCCGACGTGCCACCAACGCAACGGCCCATAACTTTTTATAGTATCGCACCAATCAACGTCGTTGGCAAGTGCTTTCTGTGTGACGATCTCCCCATCCCGATCACGGAATGCTGAGGATGAGATTGTCACCCATCGATATGAGCCGTCGGCCTGTTTGAAGACGTGGAAGCCGCCTGCCTTTTCACGCATGACAGGCTTAGATAATTCATCATTGAACGGATAATCATGAACCTCATCGCCCCATGCTACACGCAATTTATTCACGGTCACATCTTTGGATTGCATATCTTTGATGTCAACTGCTTTACTTTTAGGAAAATAAGCCGCTGTGATATGAGGTGTAAATCCATGATCGCTCATGATTGGGAATTCGTTCGCGGATAGCGTATGGGTCAATTCATAGCGCAAATCAGGAAGTACTCCAGCATCGAAAGATAACCACATGCACTCCATACCGTCGAGATGCGTGTCAAAGAAAATACCAGCGCCGTTTATTCGTCCCACGATTGGAGGATGGGTATTGGCAAATTGTTCACAGGTTCTGAATAGATGTTCCTTGCCTGTGTCCATTTGTGGAAAATCGCCCATGTAACCGAGAGTGACGTGCATTTCTTCAGGCGGTTGAACATCTGACCCATCCGGCCATTTGATATCCTGCACCATTTGATAGGCTTCTGGAATTGGAAGCGCAACCATAATCCCGTTGTGTTTCATTTCTTTATCAGATTTATTTGGCATTTTAGCTGCCACCTTTGCTATCTTTTATGGCTTTACGAACCATCTTTGCGAATTGCGCCATGCGTTTCATGGCAATGACCTTGGAGAAGTTACGCGCTTTCGTGCCAGGATGATGGACGACTTTGGCGTAGGTTTCTCCGCTGTTGGCAGTCGCGCCTGATAAACTTCCAACATAATTCACGAGCGACTTTGACTTGAAGCCTGATCGGTTGAAGTGTAATCTACCGCGCGGATCTCGCGGCTTGATCACATGCGGAGGCGTTCCCATCTCAACATAGCCGTAAATCTTATCGTTCGTGCCTATGTACCAGATAAGCCCGCGCCGGGTGGTGTAGAACTTTGGCTTATGCGTCCAGGTTGCGACCGTCTTTTGATAATCGGCATGGATATCATCAACCGTTTGGCGAGTGGCCTGTTGAACCAGCGCATCAAATTTGGCTGTGTCGAAGATAGGCTTCTTGGGTAGAATGGGCTGGAAGTTGAATTTCATGCTACCGCCATAAGTGGTATAATTCTATTGGGCTTGAATGGACTGATCATCCGTTGACAAGTGCAGTTCTCCGAGTTGCACGCCCCATAAACAAACTCGGAGTGGACGAAATCGGAGACAGTCCTATGAAGAAAACATTTTCCTGCAAAACATGCGGCGTTCAATTTATAAGAGACGTTTTTCCTGCCGACCATAAAGAAGGCAGAACAATGGAGTATTGTTCGCGTAAATGCTATCAAGATGCCAGACCAAAACGCTCTAAAATAATATGTCAATTTTGCAAGAAAGTCATCGATAAACCGATGCACCAAAGAACGATCTTTTGCTCCAAAAATTGCCAACTCGAAGCATCGAAGGTGCAAAGAAAAAGAGTTTGCGAACAATGCAGGAAAATATTTTATGTAAAGAACGAAGGGGTAAAAGGAAGGTTCTGCTCCCATAAATGTATGGGAATAGCGTATAGAGGTGAAAGAATAAGATATAACTGCGAAACGTGCGGAAAGCCTGTCGAAAAGCCCATCATACACGCTGGAAAGTTTTGCTCTATAAAATGTGCCAAAGTTCATCTGCGTAAAGATCCGATAGTTTACATTTGCCAGGAATGCGGCAACCAATATTATAAAATAGGATCTAAGGGAAGAGGAGAAAAGTATTGCTCCCAAGTTTGTTCTGGTAAAGCCAATATAGCTAAACCTAATCCTTTTTATCACAAAAATTACAGGGGACCAGCATGGCATAAAATCGCGCGCAACATTAGAGAACGCGATAATTATGAATGTAAAATATGCGGCAAGATTGGTACAGATAAAACTATTGATGTTCATCATATAATATCTTTTAGACTTTTCGGCTCAGATTATTCATCGGCTAATGATCCCAAAAATCTTATATCTCTGTGCAGATCGTGCCATTCTAAAGTAGGACACGGAACCATACAATTATATACCTCCAGCGTATCTAGTAGCTAGTGATGTAAGCTTATCTAATGCTCTTGCGGTTCTTTTCTTTTTAGTCGGCAATAACTGACATTTACAATTCCATCCGCCGCAGCCCCCGTTATCCGTTGGCAGTGTTGGATTAGGGGGAGCTTGCGGCTGAAATTTTGTCTCTTGCCATTCCCATCCGAAAGCAACGATACCAGCCAGCTTAGGGCATATTTCGCATTTTTCTTTCGTGTTTCCTTCTACCCACTCAAGCCGTTGCTTATCTCCGAAGTGCATCCTTGCCCTATTCACAGTTTCTAAAAATCTATTGCTCCACAAATCCACTCTCGCCCCATACTTGCTGTCGAACCGTTCACGATCCATGCCGTTAGCCGCATCATCTTGTATCTCACCGGCAATACCTTTGATGAATTGGTTTTCGTTGTTTATGATCGCGTTGAGAATGCCCATGTCATCCTTGCTCATCTCATCCGGCATGACGCCCATATCGGAAGCGCCCTCATTCCATGCCTTAGTCAATTCAACATCAATGGTTCGCGCAAAGGTAGACACAAATCCAGCATCACGACCGCCATTGAACAACCGTACCGCCGCACTCCATAACCGACTGCGATATTGATCGTAAGTTTTGAACGCGGCCAGCCAAATGTATAACTCGTTCGCATCCTTATCCGTGAACGCGCCTGTATCCATGATCTTTGCAACCATGGAATAACGGGCCAGCAGGGATAAGGTATCGTCAGACATTATGGGGTTACGTTTTCAATACTGTACTGGATTGAATAGCCGATCTGGTTAGCGCCAGAAAGGTTCAGGGTCAAGGCGGTATTCTCGTTTAGCCGCCAATCGTCATGCACGCAAAAGTCATATTGCTTCAGCAACATGCGGAAGCGCGCGACCACGTCAATCAGTTGGATGGTGGTATCTACTGCGCTTTCATTTTGCACCCATATGGTATGCACGACGAGCCGCTTACCAGCGCCTGGTGCTGGAAGCAGGGTATTATTACCAGCCGCCGACTTTGTTCCGCTCGTGCCTGTAGCCGTGGAAGGAACCGCGCCAATCGGCGTGCCCCCGCCAGGATCACCGGGAGCGCCGTTCATGATATAGACCGGCATAGTCGGCCCGCCTTGTAATGGTTGTTTGGTTAAATCAGGCATGACTTTCAATCTCCTTTTGTAATTCCTTGAATTTGGCTACCAGCTCCAGCGCCTTCGGATATTCCTTCGCCATGATATCGGGGATGGTTGGCTCAGTCGGCTCTGGAATGACAGGCACAACCGCATCGACATCGACTTCCTCGCCCGGCTTCTCATCATCGGCCAGACTATCGTCCGGCGTTTGATCCACGGTCAAGAATTCTTTCGGGTAGATGTTTTCATCCACCATGACTTGCAATCCCTGTGCCGGCGTGATGACGGTCGAGGCAATGCTTGCATCGATGTACTCGCCAACCGCCTTATTGTAATCCGACTGCGCTTTCTTATCGCGCCAGTCTTTCTCAATAAATCCGAACGTGCAGCGGTCTGGAAGCACCCAGGTATTGAATGCGTGAATAAGCTGCTGTCTGAATGCGGCAAGGCCCTTACCTTTGGCTTTTTCATTCAGTACGTTTGATTGAGCGCCGGATCCTAATGATTGTCCTGTCAGCGGTTGCAGGTCTTGCACGTCAAGGCCCAGGTTATTGGCATAAGCCAGTATTGCAATGTCCAGTTCTACCTTTCTGTCAAAGTCATCTGGTAGTCCCTTGAGCTTTATGTTGGCAACTTGTGGCTGTTGTTCACCAGGGAAGGCTGCAATGATCGCGCCCATGTAGGCGATGATACCTTTGGCATTGGCTTGCTGTTGTGCCGTGTCTAATACCGCCTGCAGTTGGTTGGCATTCACGCCGGTAATAAAATTTAGTTCGCTTGGATTGCGCCCGGATATCTTTTCGCTCTGATAATCCTCGATGTTCGCCAGCTTGTAAATCGACTTGTAAGCCCGGTAAGCTGCGCACCGGCCAGAGCCGTAGAGGTTAGCACGGTTGGATGGCATGTCCGAGAATTCGATCACGTCACATGCCCGCAGATTATGAACGCGCCCCTTCAAATCCTGATAGGTGCAAGGATACTCAGGATCGCCCGTACGGGTCACACGCAAGCTATCCAGGGGAATGAGGCCGATAATCGGACTGTTCTCGCTCTCGGTTTCTCTCACGATCTCGCAGAACGCGCCGTTATTTGTGGTGAGGAAGTCTTGCAGCAGCTTGGAGATGAACGATACCCAACCGCGCCCGGCATCGGCCATAAGCAGCAGGTCTTGGGCCCGCCTATTCCTCAGCGGGATGTCCCCCTCGATTTCCCATGACAGGCTGGATACCTTTGTAATGGCAATCGCAACTGCCCCGGCCCAGAGCGCTTCGTGATCGATGGTTGCGGACGTGATGTAATCGCTTTCGCGCAGTCCTAATCCTTCGAGGCTGGGAGGAAAGGCGACGTTATGACTGAAATTGCGAAAGGCCATGTAGAACGCGCCGCCGTTTGGCGTTTCGTTGTAATCCGAACTTGTAACCGATTTACTCAGCACATCTAACTCAGCCATAGCACTCCTTTTGTATCACCCCGGGCAAGTATATAATAGCACGGATTGACGAATTATCATCCAATATTCATTTTCTCTGCGGTGTAATGTGCCATGGAGGTGCAAACTGCAAGGTCAATCTTGAGCGTTTCTTTACGCTTGATAATTCTCAACTTCTCAATCTCGCCCTCGCTCTTTGCATTTGCGTTTTGGATATGCTCAGCCAAATCAGGATCGCCGTCATGGATGATCTTTTGTTCTCGAATTGCATCGCGCAAAGACTTGTCAGCATAAAGACGCTGGGTTTGCTGGGAAAACGGCTCGAAGAACACAATCAATTCATCCTTGAGCTGATTGCAAAATGAATAAAGTTGGAACATATCATAAGTTACTTTTACAACCGAATGCCTCTCACACAATCTACGCAATTCACCCGCCGGGCTTTCATCCTGTTCAGCAGGCGTTCCGATCGGAGCGAAGAATTGAATTGTGCCGCCAGGCGGAGGAACCCACTTGCGTACGTGACGAACGATTGTAATCCCGTCTTTCCGCGTGACTGCCACAAGTCCAAAACTGTCATTGGATATGCCAGCATCTAAGGCTATGACCCAACTCTCCAATCGTTCATAAGCTGGAAGCGGATTGCGCCGGCAGGCCGACCACCATTCGCCGGGTACAAAGGCGCTCGACGAGCTGCCCCATTGATTTTTGTGAAACCGGTTGAATTCACCTTCGAGCAGGTTCGCTGCCTCTTGCCTGTAATATTCTTCTGTCTGATATGGCGTTGTCGGCTTCGTGTTCCAAATGCAAAACAACCTATCATTCCGGTAGAACTCGTTTTCGGCATCAATACATTCTCCGTGTGTTACGCCCCGGTCAAAAAGTTCTTCCAGAATTTTGCTCTCACCACTTTCTCCAGCATATGTCTCACAAAATCGTATTGACTTCCCATACTTCATAGGCGATAGGGTTGTCTCACTCCACATCTTTTGAGCCGCCTTGCTATTCCATCCCCAAATCTCTGAGTACACAACCAAATCATCACCGCCGCCCGCCTCTCCTTTTGGATCTATTGGAATTGCTTCGATTGTCGAGTGATTAGGAAGTGTGATTTTATAATTGACGATATTGACCATCGGCGGGCGCATGGTTGGATGTAATTCTATACTGCGCCGAATGTAATAAAATACCCGACTATCGGCACCCTTAAGATCGTTGGCGATAATACGAACGGTTGAATAAGGTTTCTGCCAGGCAAACCACAATGCAACGGCTGCCGCAATCGATGACTTGAAAGACTTCTTTAGTGCGCTCCAAACGACTGTCGAGTACCTGAAATTCTCACCATCTTTGGCAAGCGCCTCACGCAAACCGGCAATGTGAAACGGGTACAGCGTCATCGGCCCGTTTGTTTCAGGAATGTAGAAATTGGATTGAATCCAGCGAACGATATCTGGATCGATGTAAGGCCCTACAATCGTATCCCGTGGGATGGCCGCACGTCGGCGACGTTCTTTCTCAGCCGCGGCTCTTAGTTGAAGTGCGCTTGAGTACATTTGCTATACTTTCGCCGGCAGACAGCATATCTAATTGTTCGTCGGTCAATGTGGACAAATCGATATTCAAATTCTCGGTACGATCTACCATTAGCCCCCTTATTTTTGCCATGGTTTTGATCGCATCCAATTTATTGTAAACTTTGATACCCAGTCCATTTTTAGGGCTGTCGGTAAACTCGGATAGCAAGTGAGAGTATTGAGGATCGATAACCTTGTCAAGATCGATACAAATATGTCTGCACCAATAACTTACCCTAGTTCTCGGATTGTCGGGATCGCTATCGTCGATAACTTCTTTCGCGTCGATAACCTCATAAGTCGGCAATGGGTAGAACGTCCATTCCTCGACGATCTTGAAGAATACGCGAATATCACTTCGCGCCTGTTCTCCCAACTTCAAAATAACTTCATCGGCGGTCATGGTCTGTTCAGCTATGCGCCGTTTGATCTCGTCTGCAATCTTTGTGTTTCTTAGTAATTTTGAGCCATTTACCGCGCCGGTTACCCGGTTAGTGCCGTACACCTCGCAATAAGCATCCGTTGCATTGAAGTGCAAACGAAAATAGGCGTCAACAAATAATTCATGTTTTGTGGAAGCTCTCATACCTATATCTTACACCATCTCCCCCACATTTCAATACAAAAAGCGCCCCGAAAGGCGCTTAGTGTGAGATTGGATTGTGTCAATACGTGTGAAACCCAGTCCTGTCTTTGGGTTCAACAAACTCCATGTCCCACGCATTGAATACATTGATTTCTTCCGGCGTTTCAATAACATTGTAAGCTGTCCAAACACGCCCCTCTTTTACTTTTAGATAACTGGGCATGTAACCGCCCTGCTGTCTGCTTGTCACCATCAGACGGCTAAAATCGGAGCTGCCTGTTCGAAGCATGAATATCAATCCCCATTGCTCAGGCGTGGTTAGAAAGAGGTCTACCCATATTTGCCCGGAGACATAGAAAAACTTTTTATAGTTTTCTCCGTCCTTATCCATCTTGAACCCGCAATTGCGCAACACTTCTCCGACAACTGCGGCAGAATAAAATTGTGTTCCGAATAGATCCACGGAGTAATTCGGTATGGCTACGATTTCAATATCAGACACCTCTGACTTTTCGCGCCGAATGCTTCCTGCAATTTCTACCCGAGAACACACAGGCCGAATAAACTTTACAATCGTTTCAGCTATTGGTAGAGCGCGATCAAGTGGTCGTTTCACGCCTTCACTCACGGTTCACCCTCCTGATCCATGCGTCAGAATCCAGCCCGTTATGGATCGATTTCAGTTTGTCCTGGTACGCTTTCTCCCGGCTTGCCGCGCACATCTCAGCATAGGCATTGGCCTGGTCAAGCTTCTGCTTGCCACTCGCTTGCAGGTTGATAAAGTCCTGATCCGGTTCGGCGTCTGGAATTTCAACCCCGTACAAATCATCCTGGTACGGCAGCCTGTCAGTCGCGTGCTTCACGACCTGGTGAGCGTAGACCTTGCGCTTGTGAGGCTGTAAGATGCGAACGGCAACGATCAACATCGTCAGCGCGAAGACGGACAGGCAGAACATGGCAACCAAGGCTGATATGAGGCTCATTTCACCCTACCATTGACGCCGTTCCATGCCTGAATTGCAGACTGGAATGAGTGACGTGTGCTATCGGGATCATCTGCCACCATCGCAAGGTAATCACCAACCTCACGAACCCGTGCCAGGATTTTGCGAAGCGCATCAATTTCAGCAGCCTGATTATTGATTATATTTTGTAGTCTTGCCTGATCGCGCTTGATCGCGCCGTATGTGTCGATCTGATTGTCACTCATTATGACACCACCGCGAACGCAATCATTACCAGGATGAAAACTGTAAGCACAAGCCAGGATACAAAGTCGTTAGGAAAAAATTTGCGCATGGTCTACCCCTCCCCGCTCATTTCAGCATACACCGCGCATTGTTTATCAACGCAGTACAAGTGTTCTTCCTGCCCGCCGTTGTGGTAAATCTTGGCGATCTTCAGCTCATCGATTGGGCGAATATGACCGCAGTAATGGCAGCGGGTCGGCTCTGGGATCTCAATCGGTTTCACACTGATAACGAAGAACGTCACACCTTCGACGACAATCGAATGCTCGAATGGGTAATCTTCACTGTTGCGCTTTTGGTTCAGGTTCCACTCCGAGAGAGGCGCAACATCTTCTAGCCGATCCTCGCGGATGTGAACGCCCATGCCAGCTTGACAGGCTACAAATCCATGACTGGAACGGCCATTCTCCTGCATGGTGATCTTATAAAGATCAATCAGTACGGACACATTGAGCTTGCTACTTTCATTTGCGTTCATGGTCTATCTCCTGTTACCGGCCTAACCCGACCGGCGGGGATGATTTTTAGAAGTCTTTAGAAAAAACTAATGGATCATTATTTATATCCCAAACTCTGCCATTGTAAGATACTCTGCCGATGTTTTCGCCATCATAAAATATTTTACCGCCTGTCCAATTACCGCCGCCAAGATTATTATCATCAATGAATTCCTTGACAATATTAGACGCCTGTTCTGAATTATCTACCGGGACAAGCGTTTTTGTGATTGCGCGATCATCGTTAGGGAAGTCTGGGTTATTGTCTGATTTTAGAACAAGATATGCGTTTTTCACTAGAATAATTTTCATTGGTCAATCTCCTATGTATCTATTATACATCTGTTATAACAATTGTCAAGCGTTTGGTGTAACGAGTATTTATAAACGACGCCGCTCCCGGACCAGGGGAGCGGCTACGGCTTTCGCCGGTAGGAGATGATGGGGATGAATGACCCATCACAATCATTATAACAGTTTATCTCCCGTTTTCAATCCTTTTTTATGTGGGTATCAATAATCCCTCCAGTGTCTCAAGCGCTTCAGTCGCACGCGCCAGGGTGAAGTCGTTCAGATCAAGGTTGGTAATATTGCGCCTGATCGTGAGGATGGCCGCACGCACCTGGTTCCCGGCATCATCGGGTTCGCTGTCGTCCTCGTCCGATCCTTCGCCGTCGCTGTCATCATCGCCGGTTTCTGGCATCTCGGGCGCGACCTGGAATTTGGCGATGACGGCATCGACCGTCGCCGGCCTGTTGAGTTCATCGACCTGTGCGACTGCCCAATCCAGCGCCTGTTGAAAATCGTTTCCCAAAACCATGGCCGCCCTAAAATGTGCGAAACTCAAAATAGAGTAAGCAGGATCGTTGCGCACTTCAGACGGGTAGAAGGCTGCCACTGAATGAAAGTCACGGACTGACCGCGATGAATACCCCACCAGCGAGGCTGTTGCTTGGTATACGTCCATGATCCCAACCGGGTTCTCATTCGCCTGGTTCCACTCCATGACCAGTGTCACGATGTCACCCACGCGCCAGGATAACCGGCTGCCACTGTCACGGATGACGATTAATTCTTCCATTGCCCAATCAGGCACGATTAACGAATATGGTATCATTTGACCTCCACTACAACGAAATTTGGGTAGTTACCGGAGCTATCCGGTTTGAGTAGCTTTTGTGCTTTTGCGACGGCTTCGGCCTCGCTGCATCCCCAGCCATAATCAAACAGTTTCATTTTAGGATTGACGTACTGCCAGCCCCAGGTCGGGAGCGTGCAAGGGTAGATCGTCGCCGTCGAGCCATCACAATCGGTTGCGCGTAGGATCGTCGGGCTATCGGGCATTAGATGACCTCCACATGAGGTACGCCCGGCTTATGACGAGAGGCGCAGTATCTCCAAAATACCAGTCGTATTGCTCAGAATATGGTATCCAATAACCGCACGCCCATGCTCCTATCTGGCCGCGTTCATGAGATACAACTACGTCAGTTTTTTGGCTAATAGCATCCACCAACTCCCACGCGGCGGAGATATCGGCGGTCCAATCACCGCAAGGATTATATAATAATCCCCCCTTATGAATACAAGGCCACCTGTAAAAACCATTATCTTCTGTAAGCGCCGATTTACTCCACATGCCAGAAGGTTCGTCGTAAACAACTTCCATATCTCGTCGACCGCCACATTCTGGATCATTTCGGCACCATCGCATGATTGCGCCTTTCACCTTCGCAATCTCGATCCTCAACTCTTCCGCCGTCAGCGCCATGATTTCATCGTTTGTCATTTGTCCATCCTCCCGCTGTACCAATTTTCGCACCGCTCCAAATCCGGCAGCAACCCATTTTTGGGATTGGAGCGGAGATACTTGACCATCTTACGCCAGCACTTGAGGATTGACAATTCCTCGCCCTCTTTGAACACGCGCCCGTCCCAAGTCACAAACCGATAGGCGTAGACGTTGTGACATTTTTCGACCCTTCTCAAATAAATCACGGCACGGTTTCCGTCAATATCCTCAGCTTGCCAGCAGGCTCCGAGAGGTTGGTTCGTGCTGATCGAGTAAAAAGGCTTTATGTAGCAGCCTGGTAAGGTCATGTTCTTTTGTATCTCCCTTCAAGATAATCTTCAATCGTGGCTATCGCCTGATCGGCCTCCCAACATGCAAGCGCCAGGTATCCAAACGATAGCATCGCCTCCGAGAATGCTTGCTGTTTGTCTGACAGTGTATTCTTTCCGTGCTTCAATTCAAGAAATAAGCCGTTCCAACCTCCACGCGCAGCCGGAAGGAAGATGTCGCTTGCCCCTGGAAGCAAACCTTCGGCCAATAACTTGATAGCCTGCGGGCTGTATCGATGGCCGTTGCTATTTTTCACGTATGGCAATTTGGCCCCGTTCGGGATTGCGAACATGAACGCAAGCTCAGGATATCGACCCGAACACATTCTGGCCCATTGGAAGATGATTACTTGCTCCATATGCTCGCTCAATTATCACACTCCATAAATGCGTACAGCAGGCCAGCGCCGTCTTCAGACAACAAATATCCGTTGTTCTCCAGCTTCCTGATCGCCAGTTCCGGATTGTTCCCATAGCCAAATACTGTCTTTGACAACTCGCACTTTCTCACGGGTTCATTATCTACCAACCGCTTCCAAACATGGTCAAGGTTCTCACGCGGCTTCTCGACCGGCGCAGGTTTCGGCTCAGCCTGCTTGACGCGGAGCGCGTGATTGAGCGCCTTACGCTTGCGGGTGCATTGGACACAGAAATTTCGACAACCCGCGGCGCCGATGGCCTTTCCGCATCCCCGGCATGGTTTGTGACCGGCAATGGCGCGGCTCATTAGACCTCGTCAAACCCTACCAATTCATAACGTCCGAAAAATGGACGGAACGTTCCTAATCCTAAAGTTCCGCCCATGGATAACGCCTGGCGTAAATTTTCGAGGGTGCAATAAGTATTCACCATATACTCGATGGTGAAAGTCATCTCCCACGGTAATGCAATCGTAGGACGTTCTTTTGGGTTCGGAATACCCTTCGCAAGACGCGCAACGGATTGATGCACGTATATTTTTTCATTCCATCCGGTAAAGACAATCGGCCCATTATCATCAACAATCGGAATATCGAAAGGTTCAATGTTGCAATAAGAAGCAATCCCCAGTGCGACGGTTTTACCGTTCTTTCCGAAGAATTGGCGGCACACTGATTTTGTGTTCTCTGCGCACAACAGGGACATGACGTTCAGCGCCGGCATAATCAGCCGCCGATCTTTTGAAAGGTACATCTTTTCGGTTGTTGGTAATTTGGTGGTGTTGTCCCCCGCGTACCGGTCGAACATCAGCGGGCGTAATCCCTGAAAAACTACGTTGTATTTCTTGGTATCCATTTTGAAGCCCTCCAAACCTGTTTATCAATTGCTCTGCTATATCCAACGGAAGTTGGAACCACTCATCTCCGCCATCGGTCCTGTACTGCCAGATTGAAAGGTGTGTTAGTTGTTCATCCTTTTCCGATCCATCTCCCGCGGCCATGATGATTAGTTTTTTTGGGCAACCAGTCTGGAGTGATGCAAGGCGATTGCCTGCATCCTGCTTGCTGGTGTAGCCAACTTTGTAGTAATCCGTGCCGCTCATTCGTAAGATGTAAACCATGTTACCCTTGCCTTGCCTTACCTCGCCTCGCCTAGCCGTGCCCCGCATTGCCCTGCCGTACCGCGCCGTACCGCGCCGTGCCGTGCCGTGCCGTGATTGCTAAAAAATAATAATTGCGTATTGCCCTTGCCTTGCCTTTCCATGCCGCGCCAAGCCTCTCCGCGCCCTGCCTAGCCCTGCTCAGCCTAGCCTTGCCTCGCCACGCCAATAACAAAAGGCCGTTGTCTACGCTTTTACCAATTCTTGCTAAGGGAATGGGTGCTATCGTAGAAAACGGCCCTTCGTTGGCAAAATAAAAGCACCTGCAATTCCCTTAGCAAATTCATTATATCACATATTTTCAATATATGCGCTCTCAGCCCGTTCCAATTTCGCAACCTCCCACAATAACCATTTGGCCTCTTCCGCAAACCACGGGCTATTCTCCCAGGCCATTGTCTCATCCTCACGGCTTGCGCCAATCCAGCGCTTGAGAGCCGTCCATTGCGCATCACTCAGCCGTTTGGTTGACATCTCTTTGACCGGCGTGCCAGGTTCCGAGAACAGGTAATTGATTGCTATGCGCCGGTCGTGATCGTTCGGCCATTCCGCTGCCAGGATGCCCGTTATCGCGCCCTTTGTTTTCTGCGACACGTCCAGAACGGTCTGACCGTAGTTGACGACGATCAATTGCAGGATATGGCGTAAATCGGAAGGTTTCAATGGGCGAGGCATGTTATTCTCCCTCGGCTTTCGCGATGGCTGCGCGGACATTTGTGACGATCTCCTGGAAGTCCTCGTACCACATCGCCTCCAGATTCTGCCGCTGCCACTTTTGGATGCGGGAGGCGATGCTATCAATCTGCTTGCACGCCTCAAGCAGTTCAGGCGACGCGGCAATCAGACGAGCATTGGCTACAGCGGTTTCTTCCGATACTTTGCCATATGTTATTTGCTCCATGTATGCTTCAGCTTTCAGCTCAAGAGACGAATCGCCAACGAGCCGGATTGATGGATAATCATCGCCCCAGTTACCACTGGTAATAGTTGCGACTGGATAATCATTCCCCATAACGGTTTTGCATTGGCATTCGCCGTTATGGCAAGCTGACCACGGCCCCGGCGTATGTTTCATAGCCCTACCCTCAATTCTGATACCTCATCAACGTAATGCAGACCCTCGATAACGTTATCTTCATCGGCAACCTGTTCAGCATCCCAGAACGATTGAGGATCGGCGTTGAAGTCGCGCACCGTCTTTTCCTTCAGGTCGAACGCGGCCCACATCTCAATCTCAGCCCGGTTCCGGTTCTCGCGCGCCTTGCCCATGGCGATCTGATCTTCCGGCTTCATGCCCGTTCCGTTGATCGCCCGGTAGAAGGCGAACATCTTCATGTGCTTGCTGTAGTAGCTGAATGCCCGGTTATAGTTGACGATGGCCGATGCAACTACGTGCGGCAGGCTGGATAGGTCTTGCTCAGTTGGTAAGTAAGGGACTTTCATAAGCCGGTTCATATCGCCACCGCCACGAACTTACCGTGCCCGGTTTTGTAGATCGATACGCCTGATCCAACTAAGGCATGGGCGTTATCCATCAACTTCTTCTGGCTGCAACCGAACCGCAGTTCATTGCCCTTGATTTCCGACTTGATACCGCAAGCGGTCAATGCCATCTGTGCTACTTCAAAAGGATTATTCATTGGTCTATCTCCTTGTATTCATTCTAGCACGAATGTTGTAACAAGTCAAGCGTTTTCATTGTCAATTCTTGCCAATGCTGCCGTTATAAATCTACCGTCGTCATCGGCATCATTCAAGTATCTCCGGTAATAATCGGTAATGCGAAATGATAGCAACCGCGCCAGGCTATGCTGTTGCTGATCGCTCATCTTCTTTTCACACAATCGCGGTGCCTCTTTCATCACGGTCAAATTATGCCGTTTCGCGCCTGGTGTAATCTGTATCCAACCGGCATGGGCAGGAGGTTCGATGTCGAAGCCGTAAGTAGCATACCAAAAGTAATTGGGCGTATTTCGGATATCGCCGAGTTGCAAACTCATGTGCTTCCACTTCTTCTCAGCATCCTTCCTGTAATCGCTTCTGCTTATTTTGATCTCATACTCGTGACTGTAAAGAGCCTTAGTCACCGAAATTAGATCGCTTTCCCAGGGATAGATAACTGTGCTGTTTGGGACAACATAAAGATGCTGCTTCTCATTCATGGCCCAGTTCATGATTATGGCTTGCATAACGATCTCGCTTATCTTTTCCACTCACTCCCCCTTTACTTTCACGCCCGTCCACGGATATTGGAGACGGGTTATTTCTAGCTCAGGATCATTCAGCAGCCGCATAAACATCCGGATGTCCCGAGCGGTTTCGATGTCAAATTCGGAATAACGCCCGGCTGCCAGTACAGCGGCGCGGATATTCTCATACGTCCGGTTGCGCCCTCGAAGATGTGAAACGGTGTCAAATCGGTCTAGGAAGATCATGTCAGTCCATCCCTTGCACGGGGCGATTGTTTTTGTCGAACTTGATCTCAAGCTCGTCAAGTTTGTTGTACTCAGGCTGGAAGAATGCCCATACCGGAAGGTTTGCAGGTCCTAATTTTTGCTTCAGAATATTTATCAATAGTATATTCCTACCTGTAATAGTTTTGCCGGCGAATTGCTCTCCCTCTTTCACATAGTTGATCGGGCGAACCAGGCTGATAACTCTATCGCTGGATTGCTCGATATTTGACGTCCATTGACCATCATCCAAGTCTGGTATTTTGGCTCCAGCCGTTTTAGCGTCAACTTCCCGCTTTGCTTGTGCGCCAACAATAACAGGTGACTTAGTAATCTGTTGCGCGATTGTCTTCAAGGCGTCAAGATTGTTTGAAATTCCAGTGGTCTTGTCTTCCCGCGTGTTATACGGTAAACGTTGCAAATAATCTACGAACACGGAATCAATCTTGTTTTTTTCCAGAATAATTTTTAGAGCGCCCTCTATGTTTTCTATCGTTACCTTGATTTGTTTCTTGTCAGTCATACTAGAATAACCAATATTCCAAAGCGGCACAAAACGACGGTTGACAGCATCCTTTAGGCATGATTTCCATTCCTCGTCTGTAATATCCCCCATTGCCATTTTGGTAACGCTTATCCTGTTTTCGGCGGCCACGTTGAACGCATTCAATTCTTCTGTTGACTGCTCAACGGTTATATAAACCACGGCGGTATTTTCAATTTTATGCTCACGCAAAAAAGCCGCGCGCGATCTAGCCCACCGCATCATAAATCCGGTTTTACCGTGACCTGGACGCGCAATGATCGTCCATAATTCCCCAGGAAAAGCAGGATACATTTTATCGTCAAGGCAATTCAAGCCTATTTTTACCCCAAGTCCTTTATTGGCTCTGCGCTGTTCAAGATACTTGGCCCCCAGGATACCAACATCTTCAGGACTAAATAAAATACTGCTGTAATCAGGTTGCGTTGTCATACTCTCTCCGCTGTTTCAATTTCATTTTGATCGCCGGCACGCTCAATCAACTCTTCCATTCCGCGTGACATCGTTTTACCATTGCCTCCATGACTACCATTATTTTCTATTTCAAACAATCCTAACCATCCTTTAGTGATCGATTTATCAATTATTGCGATAGCAGTATCGACTGTGAATTTCGACAAAAAGGCAAGCTGTTTTTTGATCGTCGATGGCGTAAGCCTCTGTTTTTTTTCTATCCTGTATGTATCCCATTCAATCCATGCCTCCATGAATTCAGTGCAATTCAACTTATCAGGGAAAGCAGTCACAGGCCCAGCCGGTTTTGCTTTGTGTTGTATTGATTCTGTATTTGTATTGACGCGTACCGGCTCCTGAGTAGGTTCGGAGTTGTTCTGTACCGGCTCCTGAGTAGGTTCGGAGTTGTTATTTATAATATCGGGAGGTTCTGGTAACACACTTTTTCCCTCTTTATCAGTCCCACTCTGATACATTTTGAATGTTGGAATATAAAAATATGATCGCCCGTTTACTGAATAACGAACAATCATACCTCTATTGGCAAGCCACTCTACCGCGCCATTGATTTGAGATGATTTTACATCATCCCGCATGGGAAACATTTTTGAGCGCAACCAGGAAGCGTTATCAATCGATCTGCCTTCGCTGTCCGATGATACAGTTAGTAAAAGCCAGAATACCCGAACAAAGTCATCCGGCATCTCGTTGAAGTCGTACGAATCTATTATCTTCGTATGTATCTGGCGATACCTAGGCATTATTCCACGTCCCGTGAATTCCATAAAATAATAGCCGATTTTTCAAGAACACTGTCTGGACCTTTGGCGCAGCATCCAGGGCAAACTACGGCATAATACGGTGTTCCATCTTCAAGATGCAACCAGCTTGCTTTATCTGGTTTAGACCCGCAATACGGGCACGGCTTTATTTTGTTGGTGTTTGGCTGTTTCATTGCGTGATCGTCCTTTCTGACTGGGGAGTAGAAATTCTTTTAAATTCGTCGAGAGTAATTCTCGGACTGTTACTGACTGGCAAGCGAACCACAGCGATTTTACCGGCTTTTATCCAGCGTCTGATCGTCATAGTACTTACCCGCAATCTATCTGCAACCTCATCGATGGTATATAAATAGTCATTCATAGTTATCATTGTATACCTTTGTTACTGTGATGTCAATAGAATATTATCGCATCAATTCAACAAGAAATTGAGCGTCGATTATTCCGGCATTGATTAGATCGTCAATTTTTTGGGGGAGCCTGATCACCTTTGCCTTGTCACCAATCGCGTCACGCATCCTGACAGGCGAAGGCTTCCAGTCCGGTTTAGCATTGGCCGGCCTATCAAACGTATCAGGATCGAAGCAGATAAAATCACGTTGAGCCTCGACCAGGTCTTGCAAATATTCAGACTTCCATGACGCGCCAGGGACGCCAATCACGGCCAGGTCATAATCAGCACACTCAGAACACTCCAATCCATTGCAATCGTCCCACATGGCCGCCCATGTGACCATGGCTTTTATCTCACCCTCGACAATCAGTATCTTACGGTCCCTGAGTGCGCATGGATCGGCAAAGAATAGATGATTGCCTAACCCGGCATGCTCAGGTCGATACTTGCCGCCCGGCGCATTATCCAGCAGCAGCCGGTGACGTAAGCCGATACACTGCCATTCATGCTTATCGTCAATGCGCCAATAGGGAATAGTCAATGTGGGAGAAGTGAACACTTTATCCTCATGCGTGAACTCATGCGACGGACAATAGCCCAGTTTATAAAAGCGTACCCAGGATGGGGATAATCCTCGCGCTTGCCACATCTCATACGTTTTCGGGTGATGGTGGTAGACCTCCCATACTTTCGATTGGTTCAATCGTTCGGCTGCCTTACGTTGCTCAGCCCGGGCTGCCTCCAGTTCCAATCGTTCAGCCTCTGCCCGTTGCGCTGCAATCTGCGCCAGTTGTTCAGGAGTTGCATTCAGCGTTCTACCGCCTAACTGGGTGCAGGCCGCTTTGAAGTCAATGCCATGGAACCACATAGTAAAGCCGATTGCATCATCCCATGCTTTATCACTGTGACATTGACGGCAAAACCATTTCAGCGGTTGAACATGAAGGCGGTTGTCACCACCACAACGAGGGCAGGCGCCGCAGTATTCGTTAGGTCCGCACTTGCGAAGCCTGGTATATTTTCCTATCATGTCCACAAGATTGATACTGGCATTGATCGCTTCAACGTCAATCATTGAAGTCCATCCTTGACCGAATTTTGTCAATCTTTGCCAATAGACGGCGCAGATTCCATGCGTTATACATGATCCAAAGTTTGTTGAACATGGTCATCTCCTATTTGGGTGTGCCTCAATTATAGAGGCACACCCAGGGATGTCAAACCTTCAGCCAGTCCGGTAATACAACCTCTTGCGTGAACGGCTTACGCTTTTCAAGGATAAGCTCATTCTTCATAAGCTGCACCAGATAATCGAACATCTCCGCGGCCTTGTCTGATTTCGATTGCAGGTTCTTCAGCACGTTATTTTGGCCGTCAGTTGTGATCATATCGACCACGACCTTATTCTTTTGCCCGAACCGCCAGCAGCGCCGAACCGCCTGGTAATACTGTTCGTAACTGTGAGAGGGGAAGAAAGTCATATGACTACAAACTTGAAGATTTAACCCATATCCAAAAATAGTAGGCTTACTAACTAACACCCGTCTTCCGCTCAAATGTCCGCAAATACATTGCGGCTCTTTCAAGACGTTCTGTATCATCGCCAAACTTTCCGAGTCCAAGGTTGCAATTTGTGCACAACAATCCTCTGAATTTTCCGGTGATGTGGTCGTGGTCGATGTGAAGTCTATATCCTCTCCGCTCTCCGCTTCGTGGGGAACCGCAAATAGCGCACCCTTTGCTTTCAAGCTCTCTGTATTCCTCAATTGATACTCCATAGGAATTGAGGATATGTTTAAATCTGGTGTCTGGGTTTTTAGCTCTTGCTGATTGAGCGTGCTCTTTCTGCTTAGTTCTGTAGGCTTCATCGTTTGCGTATCGCTCGCGTCGGCGTCTGTTGCGTTCATCGGATTGTTCGTCAGTTCTAATCCATTTCTCCTTATGGTTTCGGTAGTATTCGGTGATATAGGCGTTTTTTTTGTCTCTGTTTTCGCGCTGGTATTTTGCGCATTGTTCGAGGCGTTTTTCACGATGCTCTCGATAATATTTTTTCCAGTATTCAGCCGTTCTCTTTGCCATGTTGTAAGTATAGCACGAAACATAGGATCATTACAAATACATTTGTAACCAATAAACCATTGCGCTACCGCCTCTTTCCATTCGGTTGTATCTGATCCCTTTACCTGGATAGACCCTGGAATAAGTTTTTCTAGCAAGTCCCCCTCTCCGTTCAGATTGCACCATGCAACGGCCGCCCGGTCATGGGCGTTGATCAATTGAGCCGCCATCTCGCAACGCTCATTCAGTGTATTGCGCAAATCCGCCCGCTGTTCTTCCAGTCCCACAGCCGGGATATCGAACAGATAACCATCACGCGGATGAACTGCGGTGACTACGTGCTGATTGACCTCGAGAGGAGGAAGTACAAACCCGTCGTCATCGAAGCCCATATCTGAAGGTTTGCGAATTGCACGCGCCCAAGATACGACCCAGCGCCAGAAATCTTTTTTAGCATGTGGCAAAAGATAGAACTTGCCATTATAGGCGTGGTCTTTGGCAAATCGTTTGGCGCCACTCCCACCCCCACCGCCTTGAGCATAACTATCGTTTACAGCCTTGAAGAACCGTTTGAGCATGTCGGTAGAACCGAGTTCACCTAACGCCTCGCTGGAAGTACCCAACTCGATATAATCGTTTGGAGCTGCGGTTGCTGTACAAAGTAACCGATAGGGACGCTTGCGCATGAAGTCGGTAATCTCTTGTCTGATTGCACCATCGAAGTTTTTCAGGATAGAGCTTTCATCGCATACCACCGCGCCAAAATCTTCCGGGTTGAAGTAGTGCAAGCGTTCGTAATTGGTCACGACGATCTTATCGCCAGGTTCAATTCCGGTTCGACGATGTTTGACCTCGACCCCAATCTTTATACCTTCCAGCACAGTCTGAAAAGCGACTGCCAGGGGTGTAAGGATCAATACCCGCTTATTGGTTTTGCGTACGATGTTTTCAGCCCAGACAAGCAGCATAAAGGTCTTGCCCATGCCGCAGTCGGCGAAGATGGCCGAACGTCCCTTACGTATTGACCATTCTGTCAATGCCGCTTGAAAGTCAAACAACTTGGACGGCATCCAAACAGGATCAAAACCGTGCTCAGCGCCGACGTGTGTTTTCAGGTCGAGAAAGGTATCATAATTATTCATCGTCGTCCCCTTCTTCTTCCTGATCTTCAACCATCGTCGCCCATTCCAGTAAATCACGCGCTTCTGGTTCGGCCTCGATCGACGCGCAATTCTTTACCGCCTGTTTGTAATAAGACGGTTTCAACTCCATCCCGATTGCAAAACGATTGTTCAGCACCGCGCCGTATGCCTCTGATCCAACTCCCAAAAAAGGCGTAAGAACGACCTCGCCCGGATTGCTGCCCAGTATTACAGCCCGTTCAATCACGTCAAGTTGCAATGGGTGTACATGCCGTTCGTCCTCAGGATCTCGGCTTTCTTTGTAAGGCAGAACCCGCTTGATACGAATGTCATCCCAAACAGAGGATGCGTATTGCCTCCAAATCCAGTGCGAGTATTTATTCTCGATCTGGTTGCCTTGATAATCGCGGAAGCGCAGCAGGTCGGCGGGTATCTTTCTTTCACCGGCATAATTCAGTAATCCATGAGGGTGAGCGACCGGCACTTTATTCTCGCCGGCCTTGCGGAACATAAGCAGATAATCGGCGCTTGCCACATCCGTAAGCGTGCTATCCAGGACAATCTGTTTATGCGCCAGTCCTTTTGCCATGGTCCGATTGCGAACCCCTAACGGTTCCTTCCAGATCGCGCGTCGGCCAGCAAATACAAAACCGTGTTTCTCATGCGCCCGGATGACGTCACCAGGGAAGTCAATCAGCCCGGTTCCAACGTTCGCCCCTACGCCCATGCGGGCGGTTTCACCGTTGCCCTTGCCAGGAACATCCATCGTATGCACGAAGGAAATGCGCCCGGGTTTGGTCAGCCGTGCAATCTCGGCGATGACAAAATCATAATGCTCGAAAAACTGTTGATAGGTCGAGCAGTTGGATAGATCCCGTTCGTCGCTGGAATAATTGTATAATCCGCAGAACGGAGGCGAGTACGTGCTGAGGTCAATAGACGCTGATGGTAAATCGCGCATGACAATTACACAGTCGCCACAATATAGGGCATAATTCTTGGTGATCGTGCTATCTTTGATCATTGGTCAAATCTCCTTGGTATTGATACTATCATAATGTTATAACATTGTCAAGCAAGCCATGACAATGCGCCGACCTGACGTCTATATTTGGTGACAAGTTTCATGCCAATAATTGCTTGTTTTGGCGTCAGCATCCATTGATCTGCCAGGCTGTGACCGATCGCGCTGTCGAGTTTATTAAATCCGGCTCCATTCATATCGGTTGCATGATCCATATCCATACCGGCCAGAATGCGCAGTTTGGCATGGATTTCTTCTACCTGTGCCTCGCTCAATTCTGCGGCCTGTTTTTCGATCTCGGTCACGCTTACGGTTGAAGATGCCGCCTTGACTTTAGGTTCATAAGCCGGTTGTGTTCGCTCAGGATGGTTGACGTCGAGCGCGTTATCAATCACGTTTTGCTTGCTTACCAAAATATTTGCCATACGTGCATCGAGGCTATCCGAAAGTACAAGGTGCTGGACTAAGACCGTTTGCGTTTGGCCGATGCGGTGAGCGCGGTCTTCCATCTGTGTGATATTACCAGGAACCCAGTCAAGCTCAGCGAAGATTACGTGGCTGGAAGCCGTGAGAGTGATGCCTACACCGGCGGCCATAATACCGCCGATAAAGACACGGCAGGTAGGATTGTTCTGGAAAGTGTCTACCGATTTCTGACGGTCGATTTCGTTCATTCCACCGATTAGAATAACGGGATTGAATTCTTTCAGCCCCATTCGCAATTCTTCGATCACGTCCCGATGATGCCCGGCGATGATGATCTTGTTGTCGTTATCTTCGAGCGCCGCCATCACGTGAGCGATTACAGCCGGTACTTTGCTCAGCGCCGTATCATGCCGTAACTTAGCCATCTCTGCAAAATCAACTTGACTGGCTTCCTTCAAATGTTCGACTGCCAGTTTATAAGCCTCATCACTTTCGGCCTTGCTCATTTCAACGGCTGCCCGCAGATTGATCAACCGGCTTTCACTGTCAGCCTCATATGATCCTTCGCGCCTGACCGCTTGTTTCTGATCGGCGGTATCGGCTTCAATTTCGATGATCTGTCTGATCTTTCGCGGTAGTTCTGTCAATACTTCGGATTTCAAACGCCTGACCATAATCGTTTCGCGTAACCGTTTCTGCAATTCGTCGAGATTGGATGCACCTGAAAAATCCCAGTGTCCCTGATAGCCTGTTGTCGCGCTTGCATAACGACGGGCGAAAGAAAAGAACTTGCCAAAGACAGGCGTCAGGTCTTCGATGACGTTGTAAAGCTCGACCGGTCTATTCACGATTGGCGTACCTGTCAATCTGATCTTGCGTACAGCCTTGATCGCCTTGACCTGTTTAGAGCGGATGGTCTTGCTGTTTTTGATAAGGTGAGCCTCGTCTACAATCGCCGCACCCCAAACACGCTCAGCGATATTCTTCTCCCACTTGCTCAGACTTTCATAATTCAGGATGACAATATCTGTCATCGGCCAGCCGCCATTCACTACGCCAACCGTGAGAGGACGAACCAACCATTTATTGAGTTCTCGATACCAGTTGAGTTTCAGCGACTTCGGACACACTACAATCGCGGTATGGATTTTTGGGTCTGAATTGATGATCCCGATAGCCTGGATTGTTTTTCCGAGGCCCATCTCGTCAGCTATCAGGACGTTATCCCGATCAAGCGCGTAACGAATACCAGCCTTTTGAAATGGCATGTAATCCATTCCAGCAGGCTTAGGAAGATCGATTGCAGCACTCACGGCCTTGCTTGCCTCAATCGATTGCGCCCGTTTTTCCTTGACCTCTTTCGGAATATCCTGCCACCAGGAAAGCTCCCAATCGCCATTCAGGTTCTTACCAAATCCAGCGCCGATAGCCTTTATTTCATCCTTATGCGTTTTCCATGCCGCGCTGAAAGCCGGTGTCACTGCGGCTTTGCGCATGATCTTAGGACCGAACTTGGTTTGCAGTTCTTTGGGTTCGCTCCATTCTGCCATACGTTCAACATCTTCAATCGTTATCATGTGGTCAATCTCCTTCTTATTCATTCTACTCCATGTTATAACAATTGTCAATAATGAATTGTGCAAACACTCTTGACACGTGGTAACAATATCGCTATAATGGTTATAACACTGATTGATACAAGCCTGACAGAAAGGAGGACCTTATGACAAAAGCAAGTAACACAGCCCGATTAGTTTGCCGAGCGCCGGCTGGATTGGATTTACGCCTGCGCGAGGCTGCCGGTAAGATCGGCGTGACCGAAAGCCAGTTCATGCGCCTGGCGATTGAAGAAAAGATAGAACGAGTAAAGGAGATAGACCAAAATGACCGACCAGCAGTTAGCGATACAGAACCAACCGAATAACTTTGCAATCATGCCCGTCATCAATGTCCGGGCTGCCATCCAGCGCTATCAGGACCAAAAGGATTTTATCTCGTCAGTCCTGCATGTTGGCGTTGACTTCGGCGCAATCCCTGGCACAAGTAAGAACACGCTTCTCAAACCCGGAGCTGAAAAACTGGCCTGGTTCTTTGGCCTGCGCCCAGTATTCGAGGACGTTGAGAAAGTGGAAGACTGGACAGGGAAAGACCACGGCGGAGAACCTTTCTTCTACTACCGCGAAAAATGCACGCTTTACAAGGACGGTCAGATTGTAGCCTCCGCCGATGGATCGTGCAATTCGATGGAGAAGAAATACCGCTGGAGGTGGGTAACTGCCTCTGACATTCCAGCCGGTTTAGATAAGGCACGGTTGCAAACCAAAGGCGGGCGCATTTCAGAGTTCGACTTTGCCCTGGATAAATCAGAGACCTCTGGACAATACGGAAAGCCCGCCGAATACTGGAAGCAATTCCAACAGGCTATTCAGGACAAGACCGCAACCCGGATTAGCAAGAAAACAAAATCCGGCAAAGAATATCCAGCGTGGGAGATTGATTCGACCCTCTACGCGATCCCAAATACCGAGATCGCAGACCTGGTAAACACCATCCTGAAAATGGCGCAGAAGCGCTCACTTGTGGCCGTGGTCCTGATCGGCGCGAATGCCTCTGAATGGTTCACTCAGGACATGGAAGATTTCATTGACGGTTCGTTTGTGGATGCCGATGCCACGCCGGTTCAAACGCCTCCAGTCCAGAAACAAGCGCCAGCCGTCAAACCTGCGCCCAGCGATGACGACAATCCTTTCGACCATCCTGAAACGTGGAATGATCCATTCCCGCCAGCCGTAAGCAATCCGGCCCCGGCTGCCGATGATCCAAACATGCCCGATAATGTAGCCGCTGCGTGCAAGATCAAGATCGGCAAGCAAACCATCGGTGACATGAGCCTGGATGAACTGGCCGCGATCATCGAAGATGACAAGAAGCCGCAGAGCCTGCGCAACTTCGTCAAGCTCGTGTTCGACTTCAAGACAGCGTAAATCAAATTGCAGTGTCCGAAAAATAACCATCGGTCGGGTAGGCGAGGCAGACCGAGCTGCAATATCAGAAAACAGGGAGATGACCGTGAATAAAATTATCGACAATGCAAGCAAGTTATCATCGCTCTTCGTGAGCCGCGCCCAGTTCAAAGCCGATATTCAAAAGTACGAGGATCGGATCGCCGCCCGCGAAATTGCCATTACGCCGTTTGACGGTTGGCCGGGTAAGAATGAAGGGGAGCGCACAGTCAGCAAGGCCCGCGCGTGTTTGATCGACGAAGAGATGGTTTTATTCCATGAAACCTTACGCTTCCATCAAAACGGATTAGGTCATGTGCAAGCCGAGATTGATGGCCTCAATGCCGATACCAGCGCAATCGAGTTCACCATCCGCGATGAAACCAACCGGGTCATGGGTGGTAGATCGGTGCTGGATATCGTACAGGACTGCGCGATGGAAGCGATTAGCGATGAGGTGCTGTCCGAGGACGTTTTGACTGAGGATGAAGTAAAACAGATCGACGCCGATTATGCAGAACATGTGCGCCAACAAGAAGAGGCAGAGGCGGAGGCGCAACATCTGCTTGAAAAGGATCAACTCAATCCCGATTTTGAACCCGGCTCAGTCGATGATCCTTCATCGCCCAATTACATTCCGTTCTAAAACAAGGCACAGGACGCATTCTAAGCCATTAGCGCCGTGGTTTTTACGAAAATAAATCCAGGAAGGTATGATAGTTGATGTAGGCCCATTATGACGCGCAAAATCGATCCTAAGACACATAAATTTGTACGATCCGACAAGCCTTTACAGCGCAAAATAACCGCGCATTTCGATGATGAGGAAGCCTTGCAAATCGCATCCTACGCGCAAAACTACGGCCTGACGACCTCTGAATTTGTTCGCCGGTCCATGCTGGAAAAGATCGCTCATGTGCCGATGCTGGGAGGGAAGTGATGAAGCTGCCCCGCATAGTTGAGAATGCTTTTATGGCCGCCCTCAATGGCGCCGCGGTACTGGCAATTGTCATGCTGATTGCCTGGTTGCTGTGGCTTATTTTCCACTACCCGGAAGAATGGTTCATGGTCATCGCGTCGGTATCCTTTGGCCTTGGCTTCATCGCCGCGTTTGTCATCCTTGCCATTGTGCAATCGATACCCGACGAAGATGATTGACTTTCTCTTTGGCGTGGCCGTCGGTATGCTAACCAACCTGATCATAAGCTGGATAGCACCTGGCCCGCTGCCACATGCCAAACCTGTACAGGCTGATAATCACCTGTACTTGCACGACGGCCCGCAGCATATGACGATTTTGCGCGACGTTGACCGGGACAAGCTCCGCGCCGTGGCAATAAGGGTCATCAATGGGCGCCCGTTGACTTTTGAGGCGATGGTAGGACCGCACAAAATGTACAGCCGGCCGCAGTGGAAAGCCTTACGTGAGAAGCTGCACGACCGTGGCTATTGGGATTTGCCCGTCAAGGGTCCGCCGATTGTGACAAAGGCAGGTAAGATTATGTTCGATCAACTTGCGCGAGGTGGAAGATGAAAACAATTCTAATTTATGTACTGATAGTAATAACAGTAGCGGGTGTTTTCATGTTGGTTACCATTCCCACAACTGAAAGAAATGCGAACACTCAATTTTTAGAGGCACGCATTTTATTCCCAGAGGCAAATCCGCAACTAAAATCAAATTGGGCGGGATTGCATTACTGCGACGTTCAATTTGATACACCGAACGGCCAGGCCATAATGAGATGCCTTGATTACAAAGACGCATTGATTAGGGCGCGACAATGAGCGATAGCAAAGGCGATTATTACGAGGATGACTTTGGCGAGAAAGAGCCGGAGTTGAAGCCAGAGCCGCGCAAGTTTGAACCCGGTGATCGCGTGACACTCCGCCGCGCATATAGATCCCGTGGGGTTGCAACCAAAGGAGGTTGGAGTTATCAATTCAGAACTGGGACGGTTATATCTTCCACCACTAAGAATGTTGTGGTGAAGATGGATATTCCAGAACCGATAGATTATGTTATGCGCTCAAGCATTGTAGTTCACATGCCCATCGATAGGGCGCATCTAATCCCCCCACCTGACAATGCTGGATAGGTATGTTCGGCGCACGCAGCCTGCATACATAAACATAAGCCCCTGTTTGAAGAATGGGGGAGTGGTTCAAAAGGAGAATGACGATGCCATTTTTATCAGACTTATTCCGCACAAGACCCGGCGCAGTTGAGCCGAACGACGTATCCACATTCACCCCGGCCTGTCATGACTGCCAAAAATACAGGGTTTTGATCCAAAAGGCGATGGATAATTGCAACACTGCTTTTGCCGACACGCTCCGCGAGGATTTCAAGCGGCACATTGCGAAGGAGCATAATCATGCCAGACATAATTTTTGAGGAGCATAGCTATACCGCCGTTCTGAAATCCGGTTTCACTATTACGACCGTCTGGGCGGTCAGCGAGATTGATGCTAAAATCAAGGCTGCCGACGAGATGCGTACGCCTCCGTTACGAAAGTATTTTGACGGCTGGGCGAGAGATGGGTACAGGCTGCGTGATAATGGGAGGGTTGTCGAATAAAATATTGATGATGATAAGAATTATTATCATAAGCATAAAAAGACCCTCTCAATCGAGAGGGTCTTTGTTATCAGATGACTTCGCCGCGCCTTAGTTTTCCGGCTTCTTTTGCCAGTAGTACCGCTTTCGGCTTTGGTACTAATCTGTCTACAGACTGATTGGATATAATCGCGGGAACAAGCGTGTATAGAAAGAAAGCAAATATACCGTCTTTGGTGCATATGATCACGACCATAAGCCCAGTACAACTTAGAGCGGTTCCGACCGCCGCAATCAGCAACAATAGCACGGCCATCCATTGTTGTTTTTCGGCCTCGGCCTTTGCCGCAAACCACACATTCAGCTTTGGAGCGAATGTAAATAGCAGAGTAAGAACGATACCTGCTACGACCCCGAATGTTTCAGGTGACCACATATCAACCCTCCCTTATTTCCCGTTTGGAATTGTTACTCCGCTTTCACGCATGGTATTTTCAAGCAGGTCCACGCGTGAGCGTAAGTTTATGTTCTCGGCCTCTAATGCCGCAATCTTTGCGCCTTGCAATTGTTTATCCTCTTCCAGTCTGCGCTTATCATCCGTCAAGGCTCTGATCTGCTCTTTCATCACGATATTCTCGTCACGCAGTTGTCGCATTTCAACTCTGATCGTAATCACATCAGCCGCCGCGGAACGGGCGATACCAAGCGATTGCTCAGATAAGTCGGCTGCGGCTTTATCCCTTGCAATCTCAGCTGCCTTCGCATTAGCCGCAGCATCACTAGTTATCTTGTGAAGTTGTAATCTGTTTGCATACCATCCAGCCGAACTTGCGATGATGGCTATGATGACAGGTCCGAGTATAGGCCAGATGGTGCTAAGATCCATAGCGTTTGATTTCCTTTACGGCGCGATACCTTGTGTATTCAAGCCCCAGTATTGTAAACGTGCCGTGCAATCTAAGTATAGCCGACCAGATACTAAAAACAATATTGCTGTAAACGTGAATGTCGATTATCTCCAGCGTGTCAAACGCTATCGCGCAGTAGAAAACAAGCGTGTGAACCATCCAAATGAGAAGGGGTAATTGCCATAACCACGAATTGCAATTAGACCTTATTTGACGCACCTGGAAATAGATAATCAGGATCGTTGCGATAACCGTGGCTATTTGCGTTGCATCCAATCCAATCATAATGTTACCCTCTTGCGTCAATTATATGCCTTTTGGTGATTGGTTGACCCATACTTCCCATTCAATCAGTTTTTGCTTGAGCGTGTCAATTTGAACCTGATCGGATTGCGCCTGCGCTTCCAGATTTGAAACATCTTTCATTAGGGAGGATATCTTGGTGAGCGCATCCTGATATTCGGCTTCCATGACTTTGATCTTGGCTTGCAGCTCTGCGATGGTTGGATCGACGGGAGGCGGTGGAACGACCGCGCCTATAAGGATATCTAGATCGGATTTATCTGATTGGAATAATGATAGACTGACCTTTCCAAGATCAGTGACCGATTGAGTGTATCCGGTATATTCATGGAACCAAATACGTTCTGTGTATCCGTCTGGCACCGCGCTAAATTTGAAAGTTTCAGCCGGCCTGAATGCAAACAATTCCCCCAGGTTATTGAATGTTGCTGTGCTTGTCAGTGTCCATTGTCCGAGGTGCAAATAAAGCCAGGTCTTTGCATTGGCAAGCATGATCCTAAAATCGTTTGTGAGAGGAGTAAGGAACCATGGACCTGTATATAAAATCACAGGAATATTGGGAATATAATCGCGAAGCTTCAGATAATTTAGACACGTAGCTACATGGTTGAATGTTAATGTTTGCCATAGGTCAGAGATGATTGAAGTTCCGTACCCTTCCGTTTCAACCATGCCAAGTTCAATCGCTTTGATATCCAACCATTTGACCTGCTTGGCAAAGACCATATCCCAGGTCCAATTACCATCCGTCCAGGCATCAAACACCTTTGACAAAACAAGATTATTCCTGATTGCGATAACCTTTTGCGGTTCTGTCATTTCAGGTTGAGCAGTTTGGCTCAGTACCTCTACGTTTGTATGGCCTTCTTTCAGCCAGTACCCGCCGTCAAGAGCAACACGACCAATTACAGGTATACCCGCCGCAGTGAACTGAGAGAAGCGGCCCTTGAAGGATGCAACGCTGTAAAGTTTCTTGTGCCTATCTTGCCATAAATCCATCCCGGCCATGGGTAAGATAACCGCGTCGATCCCCATATCTTTGACATCATAAAGATACTTTTGATCGGCACGATACTCGAATACTTTTGCTCTGGTTGTTTGCAGCTTGTCAGTTTTATAAAGTGTCGTCATAGTTTGTTGCTCCTTTTGCCCGCACCAGACCAAAAATTTATCTTCCGATTGCATCCATCGATCGATATCCAGGGCATCACCAGGTACAGCCCGCCCGGTTGGAATGCCCTGCACCGGTGCGTAGTTTGGCGGTAATGTCATGGGTGAGCTTGTCTCCTGCCATGCGATAACGTGATCGGTTGGGATGTAATCAGGGATGTTGAGCGTGCCGTCGTAATCGGCCAGGATGTAATAAAGTTCCTTTAGCCATTCAACCTCTGCGGCATAGCCGTTATTGATAAGCAGAGGAACCCATAGATCGAGCCACCATCCGCCTGAGTAAGCATCCGGTAAAACGCCGAACAGGTCACGGATGAAATACGTATAGGATTTTAGATGGGCGTTTAGTTTTCGAGCGAAGGCGATAGCCTTGTTTATGCTTGCAGTATCTGACCATTGGAGGAATTGCCTTATCAGAGGATCTTCCCAATCCATCATGGGATGACCGTCATAAAATCCAGATGCTACCGCCGCTGCGAAGAAAGCGTTAGCCTGATCTTTGGCCGATATCACACGCCAGACAGCAGACCCGCTTGACCAAT